>JAABUS010000302.1_pt1 | contig 126272 bp, 126 predicted proteins | sample 5560161 | NCBI WGS metagenome assembly JAABUS01 (sample SAMN10711885, study PRJNA513376) | rock metagenome | isolation source: Antarctica rocks | place: Antarctica: Victoria Land, Trio Nunatak nord | collected 2016-01-04
CGAAACCGGCTCAACCAGCGCGCCGCCGTTGACACCGAAACCAAGGCCCTGTGATGCTCACCAACACCTCCAGGTGGTCCCATGCTCGTGGCAACGAGGTGGTCCCATCACGCTGGCAGGCGACAGGCAGGCGCGACCGGACGCCACGACGACCGCCCCGCAGCGTCTTGCGTCGCGAAAGGATCGTCAACCGGGCGCCCAAGGCCGCCGGCCCGGTCGTCAGCGCGAGCGATGAGGAACGCCGAGGCGGTTGGCCTTGGGCGACAGCCGAACGCCGGCGGGGGGCCCGGCCCACCTCTCGGCGGCGCCGTACCTGGGGGTAGAAGGACAGCACCAACCTCGCGGCAAGGAGGGTGGGTGGCCGTGTCAACTCGAACTGGCCCCACCTTGACGCTTTGATTTGGCCCCACCCGGCTTGCTGGAGGGGTTGAGGGTTCGTCCTCGTCCGCCTTGTCGTTGAGCGGGGGTGTTCTCCGGGACGTCCGCCTGGCGCCGGCGGTAGGCAGCTTGCCGGCAGGCGGGGTCGCGAAGCGTTGGGCTGCCGTGGGTGGGCGTCTGGAACAGGCCCTCGACGCTGATGACGCGGCCGCAGCACTGGCAGGTGAGCCCGGTCCTAGCCAGACCATCCTGGTTGGGGAGTAGCGGGAAAGCGTCACGCATTCCGGGTCCTCTTGCTGCGGGCGTGCGCGAGGCGGTAGCTGCTGGTGCCGGTCTCGATGATGTTCCCGCCGAAGGTGAGGCGGTCGACGATAGCGGCGCAGAGCCGCGGGTCGGTGAAGGTCTTGGTCCGGCCGCTGAAGCTGTCGTTGCTGGCGATCGCGACGGCGGTCTTCTCCTCCCGTTCGGTCAGGACCTGGAACAGCAGCTCGGCGCCGCGCTTGTCCAGTTCCATGTAGCCGAGCTCGTCGAGGCAGAGCAGCTCGACCCGGCCGTAGCGGGCGATGGTCCGGGACAGCTGGCGTTCGTCGGCGGCTTCGACGAGTTCGTTGACGAGCTTCGCCGCCAGGACGTAACGGACCTTGTGGCTGGCTTGGGCGGCAGCGGTCCCCAGGCCGATGAGCAGATGGCTCTTGCCGGTCCCGCTGTCGCCGATCAAGCACAGCGACTGGCCTTTGCTGACCCACCCGCAGCCGGCGAGGGTGTTGATCGTCGCTGGGTTGATCGCGGTGTTCGCGGCGAACTCGAACTCCGCGAGGGTCTTGGGCCGGGGGAAGGCGGCTTCGTGGACCCGGCGGGCGGCGCGGCGCTCTTCCCGGTCGTCACACTCGGCGAGCAGCAGCTCGGACAGGAACGCCCGGTAGGACAGCTGCTCGCGGCCGGCGGCGTCGGCGATCTCGTTGTAGCGGTCCCGGAAGGTCGGTAGTCGCAGCAACCGGGTGGCACTGTCGATCGCTGCCTCGATGGCCTGCTCGCTGGGCTGGCGGCCACCCGCCGCGGGCCGGGCCTTGCTGGCGGTCGGCGTACTGGTGGCCTGGGCGGTGCTGGTCGTCATGCGTCCCTCGTTCCGGTGAGCAGGCAGTCGTAGACGTCCGCTGAAGGCAGTGGTCGTAGGTCGAGCGGGAGCTGGTCGGTGACCTCAGCGAAGCGGCGTTCAGCAGGGGCCCGGACCGGAAGGTGCTTCCACGGCCCTGGCCCAGCCGGCGATGGTAAGCAGGACGACAGCGATGCTCGATCAGGGCTCGCGTCCGTTGTCACTGCCGAGTTCGAGCTGGTCAGCGACCGCCGCGAGTCTCTTGTCGTGCGTCCACAGGCGGGAACCGGCCGTCAGCATCGTCGCGGCCAGCAGGTGGGCGTCGCCGTACCCGATGCCGAGGCCGAACAGCTGGTGGTTGTCGATCAGGCTGAGCACCTCGTGGTCCGTAGCGGCCTTAGCCTGGGGGAGTTGATGGAGCAGCCCGAGGATCTCGCCGCGGCGTGCAAGTTGGCCCAGCGCGAGTTCACCGGTCACCCAGGGATGGGCGAGCACGTGGCCGACCTGGAGTAGTGCGACGAGCCCGGGGTTACCGGTGCGCAGGTGGTCGATCCAGACCGATGTGTCAACGAGGATCACGCAGGCGTTGTCTGCCGTCGCGGGACCACCTCAACCCCACTCTCACTCCCTCCCAACTGACCAAGGCGACGGGCGCTCTCGCGCTCGATCAGAGCTCGCAGGGCCTGGCGAACCAGCGCGCTCTTCTCGGTGGTCCCAGTCAGGCGCTGCGCTTCCAGGAGAAGATCGTCATCCATGGTGAGGGTGGTTCTCACGTCGCCCTCCAGGCACGTCCAAGTGCATCAAGTGATGACCATAGGCGTGCCTCGATGTCCCGGTGAGGGCATGGCCTCGTCATCCCCCACGGCACTGACCGTCGATGCATTCCGAAAGCAGATCGTTGAGCGGCACGCCTCACTCTCAAGAGGTATGCTTGCCTTACCATAGGTAAGGAGCATCTATGACGTCCGCTACGGTCACTAGCAAGGGTCAGGTCACCATCCCCGTCGATGTGCGCACCAAGCTTGGTCTCCGGCCAGGGTCCCGGCTTGCCTTCGTCCCCACTGACACGGGCGGATACGAGATCCATCCGGAAGCAGCGTCGATCCAGGATCTCAAAGGTGCCGTGCCGCGACCGTCCGGGCTCGTCACCCTCGAGGACATGAACGAGGCCATCGCCGCCGGCGCCACTGCATCAGCCCGGTGATCGGTCTCGATACCAACGTCGTCGTCCGCTACCTGGTTCAAGATGAGCCGGATCAGTCGGCGACGGCGTCCACGGTGATCGACGCGCTGACCGAGAAGGGCCCGGGCTTCCTCAGCCTGGTCACCGTCGTCGAGCTGCACTGGGTGCTTCGACGCGCTTACAAGATCAGCACCGCTCGCTGTGCCGAGCTGGTAGAGGGCCTCCTGGATGCCCGCGAACTCAGAGTCGACCAGGACTCGATCGTCCGAGCCGCACTCACAGCAAGTAGTGGCGGCCTCGACTTCGCCGATGCCGTCATCGCCGAGCTCGGCCGAGTCGCCGGGTGCGAACACACGGTGACCTTCGACCAACGAGCCGCACAGTTGGACGAGATGCGACTCCTCGTCCTTCACTGAGCCAACGTCCCCCCGCGGGCCCTGGCCCGCGGCTACTCCTACAACGCCGTGGGCTCCTTCATCGCCTTCCCCCTCGGCGAGGTCGCAGTAGGCCCGCTCGCCGCCCGCATCGGCACCAGCACCACCCTCATCTTCTGCGCCGCCGTCATCACCGCGGCCACTGTCCCCGCTCACCCGGGCGGTCGCGGACGACGGTGTACCGGACGCAGGCGAACTCGCCGTTGGCAGCCACCTCCTGCACCTGCAGTTCGGTCCGCCGCGGCAGCAGCGGCGCTCCGCCGCCGAGGGTGAGCGGTGCGATGGACACGACGACCTCGTCGAGCAGGCCGTGGTCTGCGAACTGGGCGGCCAGGTTTCCTCCGCCGACCACCCACACGTCACGTCCGCCGGCCACCTCCACCATGTCGGAGTGCGCCCGGATGATGTAGTCGGCGGTGAACCGGATGTCCGCGCCGTCGAACGGTCTGAGCTCTCCGTGGGTGAAGACCCAGCAGGGCTGCGAGTAGGGCCACGTGTGTTCCTGCCGTTGAATCCACCGGTAGGTGGTGGCGCCCATGGCCAGCGACCCGATCCTGGCGATGAACGGGCGGTAACCCATCGGTCCGTCCTCGTCGCTGCGTCGGGACAGCAGCCAGCCCAGCGACTCCTCAGGGTCGGCGATGAAACCGTCCAGCGACGTCGCGGTGTAGTAGATGGTGCGGGTCACGAGCTTCTCCTGCTCAGCCAGTCGATCGGGTCGCCGGTGTCCACCGGGATACCTGCCTCGCGAAGCCAGTGGCGGAGGATTTGGCGTCGGTGCGCCGAGAAGGTGATGACGTGGGCGATAACGCTGCCCAGCACGAAGGTCTGCGGCGGGTCGCACAGCGCATCTACCAGCCGGTCGCCCCAGGCCCCGCGGCGGGCGATGTCCCGCACGGCCGCCAACCAGCGGGGAGCGGCGACGTCGTGCCGGGCCAGCAGGCTTGCCGGGTCGCCAGTGCCGCGCGGTGGGTGCTCGCCGCCTTCGATCGAGGCCAGCCATACCTCTCTCGTCCACACCAGGTGTTCCAACACGGCTGCCACGGACTCCTCCGGGCCGTCCCACGGTAGAACCGTCCACCCGGGTGCCCGCGAGCGCCGAAATTCGACGTCGGCAAGGCCTTTCGCCACCTCGAGCAGGGTGCGGGTGTCCTCCACGTCCTGGTGCACCAGGAGCGCGGTGACCTCGTCGCCGCGACGCACTGTCTCGTCGGCCACCCATAAAGACGTCGGCGGGTGGAAGTGGATACCGTTGGGCGCAGGAAGCCAGTGCTCGTCCCGGGAGCGTGGCAGATCGGCGGGCTGCGGCGAGCCCGGCGTCCGGCTGTAGGCGCGGGTGAACGCCCGGGCGAAGCCCTCGACTGACTCGTAGCCGGCCGCGAAAGCCGTATCGGTGACGCTGGCGCCGCACCGCAGCTGCCAGGCCGCCCGCTCCAGTGCCACCCGCCGGCGCAACACCGCAGGTGACTCGCCGGCACCCCGCGCGACCTGCCGGCTGAAGTGCCATGGTGAGGAGAAGGCGTCCCCGGCCATGTCAGCGACCGTGTGATTCCCCTCCTCCAGGACCGCGTCCACCAGCTCGCGCAGACGGTCCCGGCCGGCGGGGACTTTCTCATCTGTCATACACCGAGTCTGTACCTGGAGAAGCTGTCGGCGCCTGACCGTTCGTGCTCCCCTCCGTGAGACACTCAACCTGGCAGCGCTCACCCTGCGTGATCGCAACCCCGCCCGGTCAGGGCCGCGGCGGCAGCGGCGGTGCCAACGTGGATGGCCGGTCCTGCGTCGTGGGTGCCACTGCGGCCGGGGTCCGTTCGAGCGTGGCCAGCACCACCTCGAGCGCGGTCTCCAGCTGCGGGTCCGTGCCGGCGGCCCAGGCCTGCGGTGGCATCGGCACCTCGATGTCCGGGTCCACCCCGTGGTTCTCCACCGACCATGCTCGGTTGACGATCCAGGTGGCGTAGCGCGGCTGCGTCACCGCTGTGCCGTCCACCAGGCTGAATTTGCCGTCGATGCCCACCACCCCACCCCAGCTGCGCATGCCGACCACCGGTCCCAGGCCGCGCTCCTGGATCATCGCGGTGACGATGTCGCCGTCGGAGCCGGCGTTCTCGTCGGTGATCGTCACCAGCGGACCCCGGCGCACATCGTCGGGGTAGGTCTGCGGTTGCATGCCGCGGGGCACCGACCAGCCGGTGAGCTGACGGGCCAGCTTCTCCACCACCAACTGCGAGGTGTGGCCACCACCGTTGCCGCGCACGTCGAGCAGCACCGCATCCCGCGACACCTCCAGGCGCAGGTCACGGTGCAACTGCGCCCAGCCCAGGGGCATCATGTCCGGCACGTGCAGGTAGCCCACCCGGCCATCGGTCGCCTCGTGCACCCAGGCCCGGCGTCCGGCAACCCAGTCGTGGTAGCGCAGCGCCATCTCGTCGGCGACGGGTACGACCACCACGGATCGTTCAATGCTGCCCTGCGCCGCGAGCAGCCGCAGCTCCACCGGTTTGCCGACGGTGCCCACGAGCAACGGTCCCGGCCCGGTCACCGGGTCCACGGCCTGTCCGTCGACCGCGACCACCGCCTCACCGGCCCCCACCAGGGCGCCCGGTGTGCGTAACGGGGAGCGGCCGGCACCTGCCGAGCTTTCCCCGGGTAGCACCCGGGTGATCCGCCAGCGCCCGGCGTCATCTCTGGCCAGGTCGACGCCGAGGTGGCCGAGGCGGCGGTGCTTGCGCTCGTGGTCGTCCTCCGGTGGTGTCTCGTAGGCGTGCGAGGTACCCAACTCACCCTGAACCTCCCAGAACAGGTCAGACAGGTCGTCGCGGGTGGCGATGCGCTCCAGCAGCGGCCGGTAGCGCCCCAACCGTGCCGGCCAGTCGTTACCGGCCATGTCGGCCACCCAGAAGTGGTCGCGCATCAACCGCCCAGCTTCCTCGTACATCTGCCGCCACTCCTGCGACGGTTGCCCGCTCAGGCGTACCCGGTCGAGGTCGATATCCACCGCCGCCGCTGCGTCACCGCGCTGGGCGTCCTTGTCCACCGCACGCTCCGCGGGTATCACCCGCAGCGCCTCGCCGTCACGAATCACCAGACGCGATCCGTCTCCGCTGACCCACACGTCGTCGACGTCCTCGGCCAGCACGGTGATCACCCCGGTGTGCAGGCTGACCCGCTCCAGGACCCGGCGGGGGGCGTCGGTGTCCGGGGTGGCCAGGTCGTCGCCGAGTTTGCCGTGCAGCGGCTCCCGCAACCACACCAGCCCGCCCGTGACGGCGGCCAATTGGGAGTAGCGGGCGGCCGGCACCGGGACGGGCACCACCCGCTGAGCCAGGCCGTCGGGGTCCACCACGATCGGTGACGGCCCGCCGCTGGCCGGGGTCGCCGGAGCAAAGCCCGCCGCCGAAGGCGCGAACGGTGACGCTGTCGACGAATCCAGGGCCAGCAGCTGCGGCCGGGTGCCAGCGGGGAAACCCAGGTCGAAGACGTGCTCGTCGTACACCGGGTCGAAGGTGCGGGTGGACAGGAAGGCCAGGTGTCGACCGTCCACAGTGAACGTCGGGGCGGAGTCGGCGAAGCGCTGCTCGGTGGCGTCGAGCACCGTAGCATCGGCTACCCGGGCCAGTTTGATCTGGCTGAGGCCGTGCGGGCCGGGGTGCGTCCACGCCAGCCACTGCGCGTCTGGGGAGAACACCAGGTCGCTGGCGGCGCCGTCGTAGGTGCGGGCCAGCTCGGTGAGCGCGCCGGTGTCGGGGTCCACCAGCAGCACCCGCCCGTCGTGGGTGGCCACCGCGATCGCGGTGCCGTCGGGTGCGGCGGCCAGGCTCATCACTCGGCCCAGCTCGCCGGCGGCCAGGGTGCGTTGGTCGGAACCGTCGCGGGAAGCCACCACCACCGCGTCCTCGCCGGTAGCGTCGCTGGCCCACACCACCTGCCCGCCGAGTAATCGCGGCAACCGATTGCGCACCCCAAACCCCGCGGCCAGGGTGCGCACCGGCCCGTCGGCGTGCGTGAGCCACTGGATGCTGCCGCGCACCGCCAACGCGCTGGCCCGCCCGGTGCTGTCCACGGCCACCTCGCCCAGGTGCTTGCCCGCCGGGACTGGGGCGGGGGTGCGGGCAGCGCGCGGTCCACCGGTGGGCAGCTCCAGCCGCCGGGGCTGGGAGTCGGCGCTCAGCGCGTCCAGCACCCAGATCTCCCCGCCCGCGGCGTACACCACCCGCTCACCGTCGGTGCTGGCGTGCCGGGCGTAGAAGTCGTCGTGGTCGGTGTGCCGGCGAAGGTCGGTGCCGTCCGGTCGCACCGAGTACAGGTTGCCCACCCCTTCGTGGTCGGCCAGGAACGCCACCCGCCCGGCCACCCACATCGGCGCGGTGAGCTGGGCGGTCAACTCGGGTAGTAGCCGGGTGAAGTCACCGGGCTGCCCGGCGTCGGTCCACAACCGGCCGGCCGTGCCACCGCGGTAGCGCTTCCACATCGCGGCGTCGCGTCGGCGGCCACCGAACCCGGTGCCCAGCACCACGGCACCGTCGGCGCGCACGTCCAGCCCGGTCACCGGGCCGTAGGGCAGCCGCTGCGCCGGGCCGCCATCGCGGGGCACCGACCGCGCCCAGGTGCGGTGGCGCATCGGCTCACCGGCCGCCGAGGCCACGTGTACCCGGTCCGCGTCGGCCCACCCGAGTACCCGGGCGTGCGCGTCACCCCACCAGGTGGTGCGCACCGACGGGCCACCCGCGGTGGCGACAACGTGCAGCTCGGGAACACCGTCGCGCCGGCTCAGGTGCGCCAGGTGCGACCCGTCCGGGGAGAAGCGCAGGTCTTTGGTGGGGGCGTGATCGGCGGTCAGCTGCCACGGCCGGCCACCGGCCAGCGGCGCGAGCCACACGTCGTTGTGGGCGATGAAGCCCACCAGCTCGCCGTGGATCGTCGGGTACCGCAGGTAGGAGTCGTTCGCGTTGCTCAGCACCCGTCGAGCGTAGTCACCTGCGGTAGTGCCCCGGCCAGTCCGCCGCCCGGATTCGACTGATCTCCCGGATCGGCGGAGTGCAGCCCCACTCGTCGTGACCCAACCGCGACAGCGGAGCGAGCCGGCCGATGTCGGCCAGGCCGTCGGCGCCGAGCACCTCGGTGGCCACCGCGGCGTGCAGGACCTCGCCGAGCACCACGAAGCAGTCGCCGATCTCGACGACCTGACGTAGCCGGCACTCCAGCGCCACCGGGGATGCGGCCACCCGCGGTGGCGCCACCCGCAGGCTCGGCTCCCGCGCCAGGCCGACGGCATCGAACTCGCTGGTGCCGGGGTCGAAGTCGGTGGCAGTGGCGTTAACCTGCTCGAACAACGCCTCGGTGGTGAGGCAGACGACGAACTCACCGGTCTGCTCGGCGTTGGTCAGGCTGTCCTTGCGGCCCACCGACGTGAACTGCACGACCGGGGGGCTCACGGCGGCGACGGTGAAGAAGCTGTGCGGGGCGAGGTTGTCGACCCCGGCTGCCGAACGGGTGGACACCCACGCGATGGGGCGCGGCACGATCACCGAGGTCATCAGCTGGTAGAAGGCGCGGTGCCCGGCGGTCGCTGGGTCGATGTCGGTGCGGGCGCGGGGGGTCACGACCGGGCACCCTGCCACCCCGGCCCCGTCCCGGCACCCCGACCGCGCCTGGCACGCTCATCCCATGGCCGGGGACCCGAACCGTTCCACCGCGCTAGCCCGGGTGCTCGTCGACGAGTTGGTGCGCGGCGGGCTGCGCGAGGCGGTGGTCTGCCCCGGCAGCCGGAACGCCCCGCTGTCCTACGCGTTGCACGCTGCCGACGCCGCCGGGCGCCTACGCCTGCACGTGCGGATCGACGAGCGCAGCGCTGCGTTCCTGGCACTCGGGCTGGCCGTCGGCAGCGGGGCTCCGGTGGCGGTGACGACCACGTCGGGGACGGCGGTGGCCAACCTGCACCCCGCGGTGCTGGAGGCGGCGCATTCCGGGGTGCCGCTGGTGGTGCTCAGCGCTGATCGGCCGGCGGAGTTGCTCGGCTCCGGCGCGAACCAGACCGTCGAGCAGGCCAACATGTTCGGCGCCGCGGTGCGAGCGGCCACCACGGTCGCGGGAACCGACCCGGCGCGGTGGCGGGCAGCGGTGTGCCGGGTGCTTGCCGCCGCCACCGGTGCCCGCACCGGCGATCCCGGCCCTGCGCACCTCAACGTTGCCTTCACCGAGCCGCTGACACCCGACGGCGACGGGTACCCCCCTGGGCGATCCGGTGGCGGCCCGTGGACCGCCGTGGCCCGGGCCAGCCTGGACGCCCCGCTGCACCTGGATCTCGCGCGACGGACCCTGGTGGTGGCCGGCGCCGGTGCCCGCCGCCACACCGAGCTGGACGTACTGCCCACGGTGGCCGAGCCCGGGGCGCCCGCCCCTGAATTGTCGATGCACCCGCTGGCTGTGCCGGCGCTGCAACCGGAGCAGGTGCTGGTGCTGGGGCGACCCACGTTGCACCGTGACGTCGCAGCACTGCTGGGCTCGGGTGTGCCGGTGCACGTGCTCGCCGACGGAGCCCGGTGGCCGGACGTCGCCGCCACGGCGGTGTCGGTGGGCAACCGCGCCGTGATCAGCGGATCGCCGGACCCGCAGTGGCTGCGCGCCTGCGCCCGGGTCTGCGCCGAGCGGACTGCGGCAGTGACGGCGGTGCTCGATGAGCCCGGCCCGGTCACCGGGTTGCACGTGGCCGCCGCGGTGGCGGCCGCGCTGGCACCGGGTGACGTGCTGGTGTTGGGCTCGTCCAACCCGGTGCGCGACGCGTCCCTGACCGGCTTGCCCAAACCCGGGGTGCGGGTGCTGGTGAACCGGGGGGTGGCCGGGATCGACGGCACGGTGTCCACCGCCGTCGGCGCCGCCCTCGTGCACGCCGGGCGCAGCGTGGCCCTGGTCGGTGACCTGACCTTCCTGCATGACAGCAATGGGCTGCTCATCGGGCCGAGCGAGGCGCGTCCCGACCTGACGCTGGTGGTCGCTGACGACGGCGGGGGAGGCATCTTTGCCACCCTGGAGCAGGGTGCGCCCGAGCACGCCGCGGCCTTCGAGCGCATGTTCGCCACCCCGCACGGCTGCGACCTGCGCGCGTTGTGCGCCGGCTACGGCGTGGCATACCACCTGGTGGGGGTGGCGGAGATCGCCGGGCGGCTGGCGCAGGCCCACCGGGGTATCCGGGTGTTGCACGTGCGCACCGAGCGGGCCGGGTTACGCGCGCTGCACGATCGGCTGCGTGGGTAACCCGGCCGCCCGTCAGCCGGTGACACCCTCCAGCGCATCCCGGACCGCGACGAATTTCGCGTCGGTCTCGGCCAGCTCCTCGTCGGGGTCGGAGCCAGCGACGATGCCGCAGCCAGCGAACAGTCGTGCCCGGGACCCACGCAGTTCGGCGCTGCGCAGGGCCAGGCCCAGCTCCCCGTCACCGTGGGCGTCCACCCACCCCACCGGCCCGGCGTAGCGGCCCCGGTCCATCTGCTCCAGCTCGTCGATCAACGCCACTGCCGCCTCGGTCGGGGTGCCACCCACCGCTGCCGTCGGGTGCAGGACTCCGGCCAGCGCCAGGACGTCGGTGCCGGCCTCGGTGAGCTCTCCGGTCACGGTGGTGGACAGGTGCGCCACGTTGCGCAGATGCAGGACCTCCACCGCACCCACCTGCACCTGCGTGCACACCTTGCGCAGTGCCGCCACCAGCGACTCGACGGCGTAGGCGTGCTCGTCGCGGTCCTTGGCCGAGCGCAACAGGGCCGCGGCGAGTTGCTGCTCACCCACCCCGTCCCGCGGCCACGTGGTGCCGGCCAGCACCCGGGAGGACACCCGCCGACCGTCCCGGCGCACCAGCAGTTCCGGGGTCGCACCCACCAAACCGTCCACCGCGAAACTCCAGCACTGCGGGTAACGCGACGCCAGGTTGCGCAGTACGAACCGCGGGTCGATGCTGTGCTCCGCTTCGGCCAGCAAATCCCTGGCCAACACCACCTTGGCTAGCTCACCAGCGCGAATGCGGTCCACCGCGGCGCCCACCGCGCTGCGCCACTGCAACGCCGGGTGCGCGTCGGCGGAGTACCGCAACCCCACCGGCGCGCTGACCGGCTCGACATCGTCGACCTCGCGGGGGCCGATCTCGGTGACCCAGGTGACCTCACCGCGGCGACCCGCCACCACGCGGGGGACCAGCAGGACCGACTCGCCCGGGGAGTCCGCGAACGCCATGGAGGTGAACGCCACCAGCCCTGAGCCGCGCACCCCCACCTCGTCGAGCACCGTCGCGGTCGCACAGTGCTGCGACCACCAGGCCGCCGCGTCGCCAGCGCGCGCCGGGCCCACGGTGTGCACCCGCAGCACCTCGCCCCAGCCGACCAGGCCCTGCCCGTCGCGGACCCAGGAGCAGACGTGGCGGGAATTGGGCAACAGGTCGAGCAGGTCGCCGGTGTGGTGCACCGGGCGGGAACGGGCCACCAGCACCGATGCCGGGGTGTCGGTGGCTGCGCTCATCCGCCCAGCGTAGAAGCCACCCGGACACCCCGCTGCCGCGGCAGGCCCCCCTCGGCAGCGGGCTACCCTCGGCGGATGTGACCTCCCGCACCTCAGGCCAGCTGCAGCGGGCGACGTCGGGTGTCGCGGTCGCGGTTGCAATCCTGGCGGTGTTGCTGGTCGTTGCCGTATACAGCGATGACCGGGAGATCAGCGCACATCAGGGCAGTGCAGTAGCGGACGTGCTCAATGTGGGTGCGCGCCGCGCGGCGATCAGCTTCACCACCCCGGACGGGGTGACGCACTCCCCGCCCCTGGGCGTGTCCTACCCCACAGGTCTGACCGCCGGTCAGCGCATCGACGTGCAGTACTCCACCAACAACCCCGACGTCGTCCGGGTGGCCGGGCGGGGGTGGACGCTGGCGTTGGCACCCGCGGGTTCGGTGGTGGCCGTGACCTGGCTGCTCGCCGGGGTGGCGCTGTACCTGTGCCGGCGATCAAGGGCACACGGCGAGCGCGAGGCCGCGCTCCCGTTATCGTGACCGCGGTGCGCACCACTGCCCCCGCGGTGCCAGCCCCTTCGTGGCCCAGCGACCAACCGAGTCGACCGTCACGGTCGGGGTTCTCGTCATCGGCAGCGGCTTCTCCGGGCTGGGTGCGGCGATACGGCTGACGCGGTCCGGGCGCACCGACTTCGTGGTGATCGAGCGCGGATCGCAGGTGGGGGGCACCTGGCGGGACAACACCTACCCGGGTGCGGCCTGTGACGTCCCTCGCACCTGTACTCCTACTCGTTCGAGCTGAACCCGGAGTGGACCCGGTCGTTCTCCACCCAGGGTGAGATCCAGGCTTACCTGCGCCGGGTGGCCGAGAAGTACCGGGTGCTCGACAAGCACGTCTTCGACTGGCGAGGTGACCTCGGCGCGTTGGGACGCCGGCAGCCTCACCTGGGAAGTGCAGACCAGCAAGGGCGCCTACCGGGCGCGAGTGCTCATTCCGCGCGGTGGGATCACACCGCGGACCTGACCGGCCAGCGGGTCGCCGTCATCGGCACCGGGGCTTCGGCCGTGCAGATCGTGCCGGCCATCGCCGAGCAGGTCGCGCACCTGGACGTCTACCAGCGCACCGCCCCCTGGGTGCTGCCGCGCGGTGACCGGAGCTACACCACCTGGGAGCGCGCCGCGTTCCGGCGCATCCCGGGTTTCCAGCGCGCGTCCCGGTCGCTGATCTACGCCTTACGCGAGCTACAGGTCTTCGCCCTGGCCAAGAACCCCCGGTTGAGCCGACCCTTGCAGCGCCTGGCCCAACTTGTTCTTCCTGGTCGGACCCAACACCGGGCTGGGGCACACCTCGATGGTGTACATGATCGAATCGCAGCTGAACTACCTGATGGACGCGCTGACAACCATGGCGACCCAGGGCATCGCCGAACTCGAGGTCCGCAGCGAGGCGATGACCGCCTACAACCACGAGCTGCAGGCCAAACTGCGCCGAAGCGTGTGGATGACCGGGGGGTGCGGCAGCTGGTACCTCGATGCGCACGGCAACAACACCACCCTGTGGCCGGACTTCACCTTCGCCTTCCGGCGCATTACCCGGCGCTTCGACCTCGACGCCTACCGCAGCGTGCGCGCTCCGGCGGCCCGGGCAACGTCAGTCGAGTAGGCCGGGCTGCTCCGCCACGATCCGGTCGTAGATCGGTTGAAAGCTGAGCCAGCCGAGGAACTCGCTGCCCACCACGTCATAGGTGGTCTTGGCGTTCTCGGAATCGATGTGGACGACCTGGCCGGCGGCCTTCGCGGCCAGCTGCACCTGCGCGCTGCGCTCGGCGGTGAGGAACCACCACGCGGCGCTGTCGACGGAAGTGCCGACGGTGAGCAGGCCGTGGTTGCGCAGCACCACCAGCTTGTTGTCCTCCAGGGAGTGGGCGATGCGCTTGCCCTCCTCGGTGTCGAGCACCACGCCCGTGTAGTCGTCGAACAGTGCCTGGTCGTCGTAGAAGGCGCACGCGTCCTGGGTGATCGGCTCCAGGGTCTGCCCCAGCGCGGAGAGCGCGCGACCGAATGTGGAGTGGGTGTGCGCCGCGGCCACGGCGTCGGGGCGGGCGGCGTGGACCTGACTGTGGATGGCAAACGCCGCGGGATTCACGGGGCGGTCGCCCTCGACGACGGTGCCCGCGTGATCCACCCGGATGAGGTCGCTGACGCTGATCAGGCTGAAGTGCACGGCGAACGGGTTCACCCAGAACGTGTCGGGGAACTCGGGGTCCCGTGCGGTGATGTGGCCGGCCACGCCCTCGTCGAAGCCCGCTTTGGAGAACAGCCGGAACGCCGCGGCCAAACGCTGCTTGCGGTGGCGCCGTTCGTCCTCGACGGAGTCGAACGTCGGCGGCATCCGGAACTTGAGTCCGCCGGCGGGTTGCGGGATGTTGTCGGGCAGAACCGCGGTCGGCTCGACGGTCTGGGTCACGGGTGCTCCCTGGGCAAGGGCCGCTGCTGATGTCGGCCGGATTACGGCGACGTTACGCCCGCGTCCAGCGTTGGCCAGACGTTCGCCGACACGTCACGCCCACGGCCCCGGGACGTCGAAGGACGCGCCCACGCTCGGCGCGTGCGGGTAGCGATCGTCGCCGAGTCGTTCTTGCCCAGCGTCAACGGAGTGTCCGGGTCGGTGCAGCGGGTGCTGGAGCACCTGCGACGAACCGGCCACAGTGCCTTGGTGGTCGCTCCCGGACTGGACGCGCCCACCCGGCACGAGGGGACCCCCGTCCTGCGGGTGCCGGCCGTCGACGTGCCCCGGATCAGCTCGCTGCCGATCGGGGTGCCCTCGCCGGGGATGACCTCGGCCATCGGGGACTTCGCGCCCGACGTGGTGCACCTCGCGTCCCCGTTCGTGCTCGGCGCCGGCGGGATGGCTGCCGCCCGCCGGCTCGGGGTTCCCGCTGTCGCGGTGTTCCAGACCGATGTGGCCGGTTTCGCCGACAGCTACGGACTGGGCCGTTCCGCCCGCGCGGCCTGGCGGTGGACACGACGGCTGCACAACCAGGCCGACCGGACACTCGCACCGTCCACCTGGGCGGTGGACACCCTCGTCGAGCACGGTGTGCAGCGCGTGCACCATTGGGGACGTGGGGTCGACACCACCCGCTTCGCCCCGTCCCGCCGCTCGGCGGCGTTGCGTCGGCGGTGGACCGGTGGCGCCGAGGAGCTGGTGGTCGGCTACCTGGGTCGGCTGGCCCCGGAAAAGCACGTGGAGCGCCTGGCTGCCCTGGTCGACCTGCCGGGGGTGCGCCTGGTGCTGGTCGGTGACGGGCCCGACGGTGAGCGGCTGGCACGGTTGTTGCCGGGGGCGGTGTTCACCGGGCAGCTGGTCGGCGAGGAGTTGGCGGTGGCGATGGCCAGCCTGGACGTGTTCGTGCACCCGGGTGAGCACGAGACGTTCTGCCAGGCCGTGCAGGAAGCCCTGGCCAGCGGTGTCCCAGTCGTGGCCGTGAACCGGGGGGGACCGCGCGATCTGGTCATCCCCGGCCGCACCGGTTACCTGGTGGAGGTGGACACGTTCGCCGACGACCTAAAGGCAGCGGTGTCCGCGCTGACCGAGGACGGACTGCGCCGGCACTTCAGCGTCGCGGCCCGCCGATCGGTGCTGCGCCGGACGTGGCCGGCGGTGTGCGATGAGCTGGTCGGACATTACCGGGCGGTGCAGGTGGCCGGCAAAGCCGGCCGGGCGGCCTGAACACGTGCGGATCGTGCAGCTGGCCAACTTCTACGGTCCCCGTTCCGGCGGCCTGCGCACCGCGTTGCACCACCTCGGCGCGGGGTACGCCGGGCGCGGTCACGAGGTGGTGCTGGTGGTCCCCGGACCGCGGTCGCAGGAGTGCACCCTGCCCGGTGGCGTGCACCGGATCACGTTGGCCGCCGCCCGCATCCCGGGTACCGGCGGGTACCGCGTGGTGGACCCGTGGCGGGTACAGGACCTGCTGGGCGGGTTGGCGCCGGACGCTGTCGAGGTGTCCGACCGGCTGACGCTGCGGACCCTGGGGTCCTGGGCACACCGTCACGACGTGGCCAGCGTGGTCATCTCCCACGAACGCCTGGACCGCCTGCTCGGTCAGGTGCTACCCGCCCGTGCGGCCCGAGCCCTGGCCGACGTCGCCAACCGCCGGATGGCGGCCAGCTACGGGACGGTGGTGTGCACCACCAGCTTCGCCAGGCGGGAGTTCGACCGCATCGGTGCGTCCAATGTGGTGCAGGTGCCGTTGGGGGTGGACCTGGAAACCTTCCACCCGCGGGTGCGGGACCCGCAGTTGCGGGTCGCGCTGGCCCAGGGCGCCGACACCCTGCTGGTGCACTGCGGCCGGCTCAGTCCGGAGAAGCGAGTGGAACGCAGCATCGACACGCTGGTGCAGCTGCTCGAGCGGGGTCAGCGAGCCCGGCTCGTGGTGGCCGGCGACGGCCCCCGCCGGGTGGCGTTGCAGCGGCGGGCCCGAGGTCTGCCGGTGCGCTTTCTCGGCTTCCTGCCCGATCGCCGCCAGGTCGCCAGGTTGCTGGGCGCAGCCGATGTCTCCCTAGCCCCAGGACCGCACGAGACGTTCGGGCTGGCCGCATTGGAGGCGCTCGCGGTGGGCACTCCGGTGGTGGTGTCGCGTTCCTCCGCGCTCGGTGACGTGATCGACGACGGCTGCGGTGCGGCCTCCGACGACCGGGCGGCTGCCTTCGCCGAGGCCGTCACCGGTCTGGTGGCCCGCCCGCAACAGGCGCAGCGGCAGGCGGCCCGCGCCAGGGCGGAACTCTTCGGCTGGCCGGCGTCGGTGGACGGGATGTTGGCTGCGTTCAGCGCCTGAGGGTCAGCCGGTGGGTGGAACGGGGGCAGCGGCGGTAACATCGCGGCTCGTGGGCCGAGCGGGGTTGGACAAGGATCCGCAGGCCGTCGCCGCGATGTTCGACGGCGTCGCCGACCGGTACGACCTGACCAACGCGGTGCTGTCCTTCGCCCAGGACCGGCGCTGGCGGCGGCTGACCCGTGCCGCGTTGGACCTGCGGCCAGGCGATCGGGTGCTCGATGTGGCGGCCGGTACGGGGGTGTCCACCGCCGAACTCGCCCGATCCGGGGCGTGGTGTGTGGCCACCGACTTCGCCCAGGGCATGCTGCGTGCCGGACTCGGGCGGTCGGTGCCCATGGTGGCGGGGGACGCGCTGCACCTGCCCTTCGGCGACGCGGTGTTCGATGCGGTCACCATCACCTTCGGGTTGCGCAACGTGGTGGCTCACGAGCAGGGGCTGCGGGAGTTCGCCAGGGTGACCCGGCCGGGTGGGCGCCTGGTGGTCTGCGAGTTCTCCACCCCCACGGTCCCGGTGTTGCGCGGGGTGTACCTGAACTACCTGATGCGAGCGCTGCCAGGGGTGGCCCGCGCGGTGAGCAGCAATCCGGCGGCTTACGTGTACCTCGCGGAGTCGATCCGCGCCTGGCCTGAGCAGGCTTTGCTGGCGGCGCAGATCCAGGGCGCGGGGTGGTCGGGGGTCGGCTGGCGCAACCTCACCGGCGGCATCGTGGCCCTGCATCGGGCGACCAAGCCCAGCTGAGCTGCTCGCGCCCCGGCCGGCCGCCCCGCCACGACACGTCTCCTACGTCGAAAGGTTCCGAATCGCCCCGGGTGGGCGCCCCGCCGCGTCGAAAGGGTTCCGAATCGCCCCGGGTGGGCCTCAGCGGCGCAGATCTGCGGCGGGGAACGGCGGCCGGGTGTCCAGCCGTACCGACAGCCGCCCGGCCAGCCGCCACGCCCGCGCCGTCAGGTCGGCGTCCTCGGGCGTCACGAGGTTGCCCATCACCCGCAGTGCCACCGTCATCAGCGCTGTCGAGCGCATCCCGATCGGGCCGGCGACCGGCAGTAGTCGCGGCAGCGTGAGCAACCCGGCCAGGCGCCGGGCGATCGAGAACGCCTGGCCGTAGTGCGAGCGCAAGGTCGCCGGCCAGGCCAGCTCCAGGTCAGCACCGCTAGCCAACAGCCCGGCAACCATCCGGCCGGTCTCCAGGCCGTAGTCGATGCCCTCGCCGTTGAGCGGGTTCACGCAGCCGGCCGCGTCGCCGATCAGCGCCCAGTTCACCCCGGCCACCCCGGACACCGCACCCCCCATCGGCAGCAACGCCGACGCCGTCGCCCGCAGGGCCCCGTGCAGCTGCCAGTCGACGCGGCGGGCGTCGGCGTAGTGCTCGATCAACCCCCGCAGACCCACCCGGGCAGGCCGGGCCGCGGTAGCCAGGGTGCCCACCCCGATGTTGACCGTGCCGTCGGAGAGCGGGAACACCCAGCCGTAACCGGACAGCAGCTCCCCGGACTGCCCACGCAGCTCCAGGTGCGAGGAGATCCACGGGTCGTCGCTGCGGGCGGAGTCGATGTAACCGCGCGCGGCCACCCCAAAGGCGGTCTCGCGGTGCCACTGCCGCCCCAGCAGACGTCCCAGCGGGGAACGCGCACCGTCGGCCACCACCAGCCGTCGACACGCCACCGTGGTGCGCGAGCCGTCGGCGAGTGCGAACACCACCCCCCGAACCACCGCGCCGTCGCGAAGCACCTCCACTGCTCGGGCACCCTGTAGGGCCACCGCGCCCGCTCCCAGCGCCACGTCCCGGATCCGGGCATCGAGTTCCAGGCGGGGTACCGCGCCACCGGTGTCCGGTAGTGATCCGCCCGGCCACGCCAGCTGCAACTCTCGGCCGAAACCGGCGGCGCGCAGTCCCCGGTTGGTGCCCTTGCCGCGCACCCAGTCGCCGAGGCCCAGGCGTTGCAACTCGGCGATCGCCCGGGGGGTGAGTCCGTCACCGCATGGCTTGTCCCTGGGAAAGACCGCGGCGTCGGCGAGCACCACGTCCAGCCCGGCCCAGCAACTCCACGTTGCTGCTGCTGCCCCCGCGGGACCGGCGCCGACCACCAGGACATCGGTCGAGCTGGCCTCGGGCATGCACCCAGCATCGCAGCCCTGGCCCGGCCCGGCAGCTGATGTCGGTCCCGTCACCCTGCACGCCGAGTTGTCATACCCCTTGCGTACTGTGACTGCCGTCATCTGATCGACGGCTGGGAGGGCAGATCTCGATGCTGGCTCCGTACGTACCGCTGGTGGCGATGGTGGTGCTCGCCGGTGGTTTCGCGGTGTTCTCGGTGGCGGCGGCGCCGCTGATCGGACCGCGCCGCTACAACCGGGCCAAGCTGGACGCCTACGAATGCGGGATCGAGCCGTCACCGCAACCGGTGGTGGGGGGCGGCCGGATGCCGGTGGCCTACTACCTTACGGCGATGCTGTTCATCCTGTTCGACATCGAGATGGTGTTCCTCTACCCCTTCGCTGTGAGTGCCGACGCGCTCGGGCTCTTCGGCCTGGTGGAGGTCGCCCTGTTCATCGCCACTGTCGGGTTCGCGTATGCCTACGTATGGCGGCGCGGCGGGCTCGACTGGAACTGAGGACACCGACATGGGACTGGAAGACAAGCTGCCGAACGGGATCCTGCTGGCCAACGTGGAGAAGTTGGTCAACTGGTCGCGCAAGAGTTCGGTGTGGCCGGCTACCTTCGGGCTGGCCTGCTGCGCCATCGAGATGATGACCGTCGGAGGTTCGCGCTACGACCTGGCCCGGTTCGGCATGGAGCGCTTCAGCGCGACCCCCCGCCAAGCCGACCTGATGATCGTGGCCGGCCGGGTGACCAACAAGATGGCCCCAGTGCTGCGCCAGATCTACGACCAGATGCCCGAGCCGCGCTGGGTGATCGCCATGGGTGTCTGCGCGTCCTCGGGGGGCATGTTCAACAACTACGCCGTGGTGCAGGGGGTCGATCACATCGTCCCGGTTGACATTTACCTGCCCGGCTGCCCGCCCCGACCGGAGATGCTGATCGACGCCATCCTCAAGCTGCACGCCAAGATCATGGACACCCCGCTGGGCGCCACCCGCACCGCGGAGCGCCTCGCCAGCGGTGCCCGCACCGAGATGGTGCCCTCCTCCATCGCGTACCGGAAGGGCTGAGCGTTGGCGAGCCAGGACGAAGTCGAGCGCGACCAGGTGCGCTCGGCGGGGCTGGACTCCGCCGAGCGTTCGGTGGGTGAGCAGGCGGAGTTCGAGTCCCGTGGCGGTTTGGTGGCCGGACACGCCCGCCAAGGCATGTTCGGGATCAGCGGCTCCGGTGACACCTCCGGCTTCGGGGGCCTGCGGCTACCGGCCTACGCGCCGCTGGCCGCGCAGCGGCCGTTCGGGGGATGGTTCGACGAGTTCACCGACGATCTGCTGGCCGTGCTGGACGAGCGGGGGATCAGCCACGACGCGCTCCAGCAGGTTGTCGTCGACCGCGGCGAGCTCACCTACTACGTTGCCCCCGCCGCCATCCGCCAGCTGTGCCAGGCCATGCGGGACGAGGAGTCGCTGCGTTTCGAGCTGTGCAGCTCGGTGTCCGCGGTGGACTACGGGGTCGACGTGGCGCAGCGGCTGCACGTGGTGTACCACCTGACGTCGATGACCTACCGCCGCCGAGTTCGCCTCGAGGTCGCCATGGACGTGCCGGGTGACGGGAGCATGAATCAGACTCCGCACCTGCCCAGCGTGGTCGCGGTGTACCCGACCGCGGACTGGCAGGAACGGGAGGCGTGGGACATGTTCGGCATCGTCTTCGACGGCCACCCCGCCTTGACCCGGATACTGATGCCCGACGACTGGGCGGGCCACCCGCAGCGCAAGGACTATCCCCTCGGCGGCATCCCGGTGGAATACAAGGGCGCGGAGATCCCGCCCCCCGACCAGCGGAGGGCCTACTCGTGAGCACCCCCGGAACCCAGGACGCGCGCCTGGCCAGCGACGGCACCACAGCCGACGCGTCCGCCGACACCCACCCCGGTGTGAGTAGCACGGGTAGTGCGCGTCCGGCGCAGCCCGCGCAGGAACGCCAGACCACCGAGGGTCGGGTGTACACCGTCACCGGGGGGGACTGGGACTCCCTCACCGAGGCGATCGGCGACCCCACCGACGACGAGCGAATCGTCATCAATATGGGACCGCAGCACCCGTCCACGCACGGGGTGCTGCGCCTGGTGCTGGAGCTGCAGGGCGAGACCGTGACCCAGGCCAGGTCGGTAATCGGCTACCTGCACACCGGTATCGAGAAGAACATCGAGTTTCGTACCTGGACGCAGGGGGTCACCTTTGTGACCCGGATGGACTACCTCGGCCCGTTGTTCAACGAGACGGGCTACTGCCTGGCGGTGGAGAAGCTGCTCGGGGTCAGCGCACCACCGCGCGCGCAGCTGATCCGGGTGCTGCTGATGGAGCTCAACCGGATCTCCTCGCACCTGGTGTACCTGGCCACCGGAGGCATGGAGCTGGGTAGTTCCACCGCGATGACCTTCGGTTTCCGCGAACGCGAGACGGTGCTGCACCTGTTGGAGGAGCTCACCGGGCTGCGGATGAACCACGCGTTCATCCGGCCCGGCGGGGTCGCTCAGGACCTCCCGGAGCGCACCGAGCGGCTGCTCACCGAGTTCGTGGCCACCATGCGCACCCGGTTGCCGGAATACGACACCCTGCTCACTGGGCAGCCGATCTGGCGCAACCGGCTCGAAGGGGTGGGGTACCTGCCGCTGGACGGGTGCATGGCGCTGGGCATCACCGGGCCGGTGTTGCGTTCGGCCGGCCTCGCCTGGGACCTGCGCAAGGTGGAGCCCTACTGCGGGTACGAGAACTTCGAGTTCGACGTGCCCACCGCCACCGAGGCCGACTGCTTCGCCCGCTACCTGCTGCGGGTGCAGGAGATGCACGAGAGCCTCGGGATCGTGGAGCAATGCATCGACAAACTTCGCGACACCGCTGGCGAGGCGGTGATGGTCGCCGACCGGACGATCGCCTGGCCAGCGCAACTGTCGGTGGGCAGTGACGGCCTCGGCAACTCCCTGGAGCACGTGCGCACCATCATGGGCCAATCGATGGAGTCGCTGATTCACCACTTCAAGCTGGTCACCGAGGGTTTCCGGGTCCCGCCGGGGCAGGTGTACGCGTCGGTGGAGTCCCCGCGCGGCGAGTTGGGCTTCCACGTGGTCTCCGACGGGGGCACCCGCCCGCTGCGAGCGCACGTCCGCGAACCCAGCTTCATCAACCTGCAGGCCATGCCAGCGATGAGCGAGGGCGGCCTAGTGGCCGATGTGATCGCCGCCATCGCCTCCATCGACCCCGTGATGGGAGGAGTCGACCGGTGAGCGCCGCTACCGAACCTGGCCCCGAGACGACCGACGTCGAGGCAGGCAGCAAGCTTGACGGGACCACCGGCTTCGACCAGGTCACCCTCGCCCGTGCGCAAGCCATCGTCGCGCGCTATCCGGTGGCCCGCTCGGCGCTGCTGCCGATGCTGCACCTGGTGCAGAGCGTGCAAGGGCACGTGAGCCAGGCGGGCATCGAGTTCTGCGCAACCCAGCTGGGGCTGACCACCGCCGAGGTGAGCGCTGTCTCGACCTTCTACACGATGTACAAACGCACCCCGTGCGGTGAACACCTGGTCAGCGTGTGTACCAACACCCTGTGCGCGGTGCTCGGCGGCGACGCCATCTACTCGGCCCTGCGCGAGGAGCTCGGGGGACCGGGTGCACCGCTGGGCCACGAGCAGACCGCCGGTGAGGCGGGGCAGAGTGGATCGATCACCCTGGAGCACGCGGAGTGCCTGGCCGCGTGCGACCTCGCGCCGGTGCTGCAGGTCAACTACGAGTTCTACGACAACCAGAGCCCGGAGCAGGCGGTGCACCTGGTTCGTGAGCTGCGGGCCGGACGAAAACCCGACCCCACCAGGGGCGCACCGCTGACCGACTTCCGCGACGTCAGCCGCCAACTCGCTGGGTTCTTCGACCGCCCCGAGGATGTCGCTGCCAACTCGGCCTCCCCGGAGACGCTGCGGGGCAATACCCTTGCTGCCGAACGCGGTTGGAACGCCCCGGCAATGCCCGAGCACGTCGTCATACCCCCACTTGCGGAGCAGAAACCATGACCGACCCCGTGACCCCGGTGCTCACCAAGCGGTGGCTGTCCCCGACGTCGTGGACGCTGGAGACCTACACCCAGCTGGAGGGTTACTCGGCGCTGCGGACCGCGCTGGCCACGCACCCCGACCAGCTGATCGAGCTGGTCAAGGCATCGGGGCTGCGCGGTCGGGGCGGCGCGGGGTTCCCCACTGGGCTGAAGTGGAGCTTCATCCCGCAGGCCAAACCTGGAGACACCGCCGGGCCGGGGGCCAAGCCGAAGTACCTGGTGATCAACGCCGACGAGGGCGAACCGGGAACCTGCAAAGACACCCCCCTGATGATGGCCGACCCGCACTCGTTGATCGAGGGAGCGATCATCACCAGCTACGCGATCCGGGCGAACTTCTGCGCCATCTACGTCCGCGGGGAGATCCTGCACTGCATCCGCCGCCTGCAGCACGCGGTGGACGAGGCGAAGGCGGCGGGCTATTTGGGCCGCGACATCCTCGGTTCGGGTTTCGACCTGGAGATCGTGGTGCACGCCGGGGCGGGTGCCTACATCTGCGGGGAGGAGACTGCGCTGCTGGACTCCCTGGAGGGCCGCCGCGGTCAACCCCGGCTCAAGCCGCCGTTTCCCGCGGTCAGCGGGCTCTACGCCAGCCCCACCGTGGTCAACAACGTCGAGACGATCGCCAGCGTCCCGTTCATCGTCAACGGTGGCAGTGACTGGTTCCGCAGCATGGGCCGGGAACGGTCGCCGGGGCCCAAGATCTTCAGCCTGTCCGGGCACGTCGAACGCCCGGGCCAGTACGAGGTGCCGATGGGCACCTCGCTGCGCGAGCTGCTGGAGCTGGCTGGCGGGATGAAAGACGCCGTCCCGCTGAAGTTCTGGACCCCGGGGGGTTCCTCCACCCCGATGTTCACCGCCGAGCACCTGGACGTGCCGCTGGACTTCGAGGGCGCGGTGGAGGCCGGTTCCATCCTGGGCACCACCGCCGTGCAGGTGTTCAACGAGACGGTGAGCGTGCCCTGGGCGGTGATGAAGTGGACGGAGTTCTACAAGCACGAGAGCTGCGGCAAGTGCACGCCGTGCCGGGAGGGCACCTACTGGTTGGTGCAACTGCTGCGCCGGCTGGTCGCCGGTGAAGGCAGCCCCGCCGACATCGACACGCTGCTCGACGTGTGTGACAACGTCGCCGGTCGCAGCTTCTGCGCGCTGGCCGACGGCGCGGTGAGCCCGATCGTCAGTGGTATCCAATACTTCCGCCAGGAGTTCCTCGACCTGTGTGCCCCTCGGCAGGCGCCGCAGCTGGTGGGGGCAGCTCGATGACCGCGACCGTCGACACGGCATCTCCTGGTCCAGCCGAATCCGGACCGGTGCCTGACGGGCACGTACGGCTGGTCATCGACGGCACCACGTTGGACGCCCCCAAGGGTGAGTTGCTGATCCGCGCCTGCGAGCGACTCGGCATCATCGTGCCGCGGTTCTGCGACCACCCGCTGCTCGAACCGGCCGGTGCGTGTCGGCAATGCCTGGTCGAGGTGGAGATGGGTGGGCGGCCGATGCCCAAGCCGCAGGCCAGCTGCACCATGACCGTGGCCGAGGGCATGGTGGTGGCGACCCAGCACTCCTCACCCGTGGCGCACAAGGCGCAGGCCGGCGTGATGGAGCTGCTGCTGATCAACCACCCGTTGGACTGCCCGATCTGCGACAAGGGCGGGGAATGCCCACTGCAGAACCAGGCGATGACCGCCGGGCGGGCAGTCAGCCGGTTCGACGGGGCCAAGCGCACCTTCGCCAAACCGTTGCCCATCTCCACCCAGGTGCTGCTGGACCGGGAGCGGTGCGTGCTCTGCCAGCGCTGCACCCGCTTCTCCGACCAGATCGCCGGGGACGCCTTCATCGAGCTGCTCGAGCGCGGGGCCGACCAGCAGGTTGGGGTGGCCGCCGACCAGCCGTTCCAGAGCTACTTCTCCGGTAACACCATTCAGATCTGCCCGGTGGGCGCGTTGACCAGTGCCGCCTACCGTTTCCGGTCCCGCCCGTTCGACCTGGTGTCCACCCCGGGGGTATGCGAGCACTGCGCTTCGGGTTGCGCCCAACGCACCGACTGGCGGCGTGGGACGGTGCAGCGACGCCTCGCTGCGGCCGACCCGCAGGTGAACGAGGAGTGGAACTGCGACAAGGGCCGCTTCGCCTTCCGTTACCTCACCGACGAATCGCGCATCACCCGCCCCATGGTGCGCGGTGCCGACGGGGTGCTGCACGAGGCGTCCTGGACCGACGCGCTGCGGGCGGCCGCGGAGGGCCTGCTGGCGGCGAGGGACGTCGGTGTCGGGGTGCTCACCGGTGGTCGGCTGACCGTGGAGGACGCCTACGCCTACGCGAAGTTCGCCCGGGTCGCGCTGGGCACCAACGACGTCGACTTCCGAGCCCGAGCGCATTCCGCCGAGGAGCTTGATTTCCTGGCCGCGCACGTGGTCGGCGCCACGCCGGACACCGGGGGGGTGACCTACGCCGACCTGGAATCGGCCAGCACCGTGCTGTGCGTGGCGTTCGAACCCGAGGAGGAGTCGCCGATCGTCTTCCTGCGGCTGCGCAAGGCGGTGCGCCAGCACGGGGCCCGGGTCCTGCACCTGGGTGCATGGGCGAGCCCGGGGGTGATCAAGACCGGCGGCCAGCTGGTTTTCGCGGTGCCCGGTGGCGAGGTCGCGGCGTTGGCCAGCGTCGAGCTGGGTGCGGAATCGGTGATCTGCGTCGGTGAACGGGCCGCCCAGGTACCCGGGCTGCTGACGGCAGTGGCGGACCTGGCCCAGCGCAGCGGCGCCCGGGTGGCGTGGATCCCGCGCCGAGCCGGTGAGCGGGGTGCGGTGCTCGCCGGGGCGGCACCGACACTGCTACCCGGTGGTCGCACCGTTGCCGACGCGCCCGATCGCGCGGCATTGGAACAGGCGTGGGGCCTGGCGCAGGGGCAGCTGCCCACCGAGCCGGGCCGGGACACCGCCGCGATCCTGGCCGCTGTTGCCGACGGGGTGCTGGGCGGGCTCGTCGTGGCCGGGGTGGAGCTGGCCGACCTGACCGACCCTGCGTTGGCCCGCCGTGCCGTAGCGAGAGCGGGGTTCGTGGTGAGCCTGGAGCTGCGGCGCAGCGAGGTCACCGAGCTCGCCGACGTGGTTCTGCCGGTCGCCCCCGACACCGCGAAGGGCGGCAGCTACCTGAACTGGGAGGGACGCATCCGGCAGTTCGGAACGACGCTGGAGGGTTCCGGCGCCCTGCCCGACTGCCGCGTGCTGGACACCCTGGCCGTGGAGATGGACGTCGACCTGTTCACCCAGACCCCCGCGGCCGCAGCCGGGGAACTGGCGCGGCTCGGCGTAGTACAGCGCACCCACCCCATGCCTGCCCAGCCTCCGGTGCCGGCTCGTGCCCCCGGTGCCGGGCAGGCGGTGTTGGCTACGTGGCGCCAGTTGCTCGACGATGGTGTGCTGCAGTCCGGTGAGGACGCCCTAGCCGGCACGCGGCGCGACGTCGTGGCCCGCATGGGTGCCAGCACCGCGGCCCGCCTGGGGTTGGCGCACGGTGACCGGGTTGCGGTGGCCACCGAGTCCGGGGCGCTCACCCTGGAACTGGAGTTTGCCGATGTCGCCGACGGTGTGCTCTGGTTGCCGGCCGGGGTAGCGACCACCGGTGTGCTGGGCGCGACCCACGGTGATCTGGTCACCGTCACAGGAGGACCACAATGATCTCGGCCCAGACCCAGCCGGGCACTATCACTTTGGCCCAGACCCAGCCGGGCACTATCACTTTGGCCCAGACCCAGCCGGGCACTATCACTTTGGCCCAGACCCAGCCGGGCACGGAAGTCCTGGCCGACGATCCGTTGTGGCTGATCCTGCTCAAGGTTGTCGGGATCTTCGTGTTCCTCGTGGTGATGACACTGCTGCTGATCTGGTGGGAGCGCCGGGTGATCGGGCGGATGCAGAACCGCTACGGGCCCAACCGCACCGGCAAGTTCGGCCTACTCCAGTCGTTGGCCGACGGGCTGAAGCTGGCGTTCAAGGAGGACATCCGGCCGGTGATGGCCGACAAGTGGGTGTACTTCCTCGCCCCCGTCATCTCCACCGTGCCTGCGTTCGTGGCGTTCTCGGTCATCCCGCTGGGCGGGCAGGTGTCCATCTTCGGTCAGCAGACCCTTTTGCAGGTCACCGACCTGCCGGTCGGGGTGCTCGTGGTGCTGGCCTGCTCCTCGATCGGGGTGTACGGCATCGTGTTGGCGGGGTGGTCATCGGGCTCGCCCTACCCGCTGCTCGGCGCGCTGCGATCGGCTGCTCAGGTGATCTCCTATGAGATCGCGATGGGTTTGTCGATCGTGGCGGTGGTGCTCTACACCGGCTCGCTGTCCACCACGGCCATCGTGTCCGCGCAGTCCGACCGGTGGTTCATCGTGATCCTGCTCGGCAGCTTCGCGGTGTACGTGGTCTCGATGGTGGGCGAGACCAACCGGGCGCCCTTCGACCTCGCCGAGGCCGAAAGCGAGCTCGTCGGCGGATTCCACACTGAGTACTCGTCGCTGAAGTTCGCGCTGTTCTTCCTGTCCGAGTACGTGAACATGGTGACCGTCTCCGGATTGGCCACGACCATGTTCCTCGGTGGGTGGCGAGCACCGTTCCCGCTGTCGGCGATCGCCAACGGCTACCTCAACACGGGGTGGTGGCCGCTGCTGTGGTTCACCACCAAGACGCTGTTATTCCTGTTCTTCTTCATCTGGCTGCGTGGCGCCCTGCCCCGGTTCCGTTACGACCAGTTCATGAAGTTGGGCTGGAAGGTGCTGGTGCCGTTCAGTCTGGTATGGATCCTGGCGGTCGCCACCGTGCGTGCGGTGCAGCGCAGCAGCGGTGTCTCCCCGCAGAACGTGCTGGTCATCGGGGGGGTGGTGCTGGTTGTCCTGATAGCAGGGGCGTTCCTGGTGCCCGACCGTGCTGTCGACCAAGACGTCGCTGCTGTGCAGTTGGCTGGCTCCTACCCCGTTCCCCCCCTGGATCTGGTCGTTCCGGTCCCGCCCCGAGGCGAGCAGCGCCCCGGTGTGCCGCCGGCTGCGCAGCACCGTGCTGTCGCATCGACCTCCCAGGCCGGTTCGACCACCCTGACCAGGAAGGATCGTCATGGGTCTGCTTGACCCGGTGCGCGGCTTCGGCCTGACGTTCGCGACCATGTTCACCAAGGCCGCCACCGAGCAGTACCCGGAGGAGGTCAAGGTCGCGGCCTCGGGCTACCACGGTCGCCACCAGCTCAACCGGCACCCCGACGGGCTGGAGAAGTGCGTGGGATGCGAGTTGTGCGCATGGGCCTGCCCGGCGGACGCCATCTTCGTCGAGGGGGGCGACAACACCGAGGACGAGCGGTACTCACCCGGGGAGCGCTACGGCAAGGACTACCAGATCAACTACCTACGGTGCATCGGCTGCGGGCTCTGCGTGGAGGCGTGCCCCACTCGCTCGCTGACCATGACCGGTGTGTACGAGACGGCCGATGACAACCGGCAGTCGCTGATCTATACCAAGGAGGACCTGCTGGCCCCGCTGCTGGAGGGGATGGAGCAACCGCCGCACCCGATGCGCCTGGGTGAGCACGAGGAGGACTACTACGTGCGCGGGCCTGAGCTGGCCAGGGAGCCCGCTGCTGGTGAGGCCACGGTGCGCGGACCGGGTACAGGTGTTGCGTGAGCGTCCTCGCGGAGGTGATCCTCGCCCAGGCGGTACCGACCGGCGGTCCGGTCGGCACCGGTGAGGCGATCACATTTTGGATCCTCGGGCCGCTGGCCCTGTTCGGTGCGGTGGCATTGGTGCTGGCCCGCAACGCGGTGCACTCGGCGCTGTTCTTGGTGCTGACCATGCTCAGCCTGGGTGTGCTGTACATGGTGCAGCAGGCGGCGTTCCTGGGGTTCGTCCAGATCATCGTCTACACCGGCGCGATCATGATGCTGTTCCTGTTCGTGCTGATGCTGGTGGGGCGGGATTCCTCGGACTCGGTAGTCGAAGTACTCCGAGGTCAGCGCCTCGCCGGTGCGGTGCTGGGATTGGGTTTCGCCGGCTTGGTGGTCGGCGCGCTGGCGCGGGCACTGACCGATGTGCCCGCTGCCGGGCTGGCCAGCGTCAACAACACCGGCGGCGGCAACGTCAGCCAGATCGGTGCCCTGCTGTTCACCCAGTACCTGTTCGCCTTCGAGCTGACCTCGGCACTGCTGATCGTGGCCGCGCTGGGGGCCATGGTGCTCGCATTCACCGCCAGCGACCGGGCCGGCAAGGCCACCCAGCGTGAGCGGGTCGTGGCCCGACTGCGTGGTGATCGCATCTCGCCGCTGCCGGGGCCGGGGGTGTTCGCTACCGCCAACTCCGTGGCCACCCCGGCCTTGCTGCCCGACGGTTCAGTGGCCGCAGAATCGTTGTCCGCCATCCTGGACGCGGAGATCGCCACCCGGCTTTCCGATGACCTCGCCCCAATCTCAGCCCGCGGTGCCGAGCCCGGCGCCCGCGCGCTGACCGAAGGGGGGCACCGGTCGTGACCCCCACCTACTACCTGTTGCTCTCGGCGCTGCTGTTCGCTGTCGGTGCCGTCGGGGTGCTGGTTCGCCGCAACGCCATCGTCGTGTTCATGTGCGTGGAACTGATGTTGAACGCAGTCAACCTCACCCTGGTCACATTCTCCCGGATCAACGGCGACCTGCAGGGCCAACTGATGGCCTTCTTCGTGATGGTCGTCGCCGCGGCCGAGGTGGTCGTCGGCTTGGCCATCATCATGGCCATCTTCCGCACCCGCCGGTCGGCGTCGGTCGATGACGCCAACCTGCTGAAGTACTGACGGTGCGGGCTGCGACCGTGTTCGTCCTAACGAGGGGTCAGAGATGAGTGTGTCCGGGTACGCCGCTGCCGCCGTCATCGGCGAGGCGCCTGCCGCGCCGGTCGCCGGTGCCGGCGGGTTGCAGGCCGGGGCGTGGCTGCTGGTGGCGCTGCCCGCGCTCGGTGCTGTGGTGTTGTTGCTCGGCGGGCGGCGTAGCGACCGGTGGGGGCACTGGCTGGGCACCGCTACCGTCGCGGCGGCCTTCGGCTACGGAGTGTTGCTGTTCCTCGACGTGCGTTCACTGGACCCGGCCCAGCGGGTCCGGGAGGTGACGCTGTTCCCGTGGATGAACGTTGCGAGCTTCCGGCTGGACATGGGGTTGCGGATCGACCCGCTTTCGCTCACCTTCGTGCTGCTCATCACCGGGGTCGGCCTGCTGATCAACCTCTACTCGGTGGGGTACATGAGCCACGACGGAGCCCGGCGCAAGTTCTTCGCCTACCTCAACCTGTTTGTGGCCGCGATGCTGGTCCTGGTGCTCGGTAACAGCTTCGTCAGCCTGTACCTGGGGTGGGAGGGGGTGGGCCTGGCCTCCTACCTGCTCATCGGGTTCTGGCAGGACCGCCCGGCCGCGGCCACCGCAGCCAAGAAGGCGTTTCTGATGAACCGGGTCGGCGACGTTGGGCTCGCGCTGGCGATCTTCCTGATGTGGACCAAGCTGGGCACCGTCAGCTACGCCGGGGTGTTCGGCGGTATCGGTGACCTCGCCGCGCGCGAACCCGGCACCGTCACCGCGATCACCCTGCTGCTGCTGCTCGGTGCCGCCGGCAAGTCCGGGCAGTTCCCCCTGCAGTCCTGGTTGCCCGACGCGATGGAAGGCCCGACCCCGGTCTCGGCACTGATCCACGCGGCCACCATGGTCACCGCCGGGGTGTACCTCATCGCCCGAGCGAACCCGATCTACGCGCTCAGCGCGGACGGCCGGTTGGTGGTGGTGGTGATCGGGGCCATCACCTTGCTGATCGGAAGCGTGATCGGCTGCGCCTACGACGACATCAAGAAGGTGCTGGCGTACTCCACCGTCAGCCAGATCGGGTACATGGTGCTGGCCGCCGGACTGGGCACCGCCGGTTACGCCCTGGCCATCGCGCACCTGCTGGCCCATGGGTTCTTCAAGGCCGGGCTGTTCCTGGGGGCGGGTTCGGTGATGCACGGGATGGCCGAGGAGACCGACATGCGGCGCTACGGCGGACTGTGGCGGCTGATGCCGGTCACCTTCGCCACGTTCGGACTGGGGTACCTGGCCATCATCGGGTTCCCGTTCCTGTCCGGGTACTTCACTAAGGACGCCATCATCGAGGCTGCCTTCTCCCAGCAGGGTTGGCGCGGCTGGGTGTTCGGGGGCGCCGCGCTGCTCGCGGCCGGGCTCACCGCGTTCTACATGACCCGGTTGATGCTGATGACCTTCTTCGGCGAGCGCCGGTGGGAGGACCTCCGCACCGCGGACGGGCAGGGGCTGCACCCGCACGAGTCCCCCGCGACGATGACCGTGCCGATGGTCGTCCTCGCGGTGGGCTCAGTCGGGGCGGGTTTCGCCCTCACCGAGGGTGAGCGCCTTGCCGGGTGGCTGCTGCCCTCGCTGGGCGCGCTGGTCGACACCCACGAGCTGTCCCCGGTCCCCGTGGCAACGGTGGCCACCGCCACCCTGGCGGTGTCCGCCCTGGGCGTCGTGGTGGCGTGGGTGCTGATCGGGCGTCACCCGGTGCCGGTGCGACGCCCCGAACGGGTGTCCGCCCTGGTCGCAGCGGCGCGGGCCGACCTGTATGCCAACGCCGCCAACGAGACGCTGATCGCCCGCCCGGGCACGTGGCTCACCAGGGCGCTGGTGTTCGTGGACAACCGCGGGGTGGACGGGTTTGTCTCCGGGGGGGCGGCGGTGCTCGGTGGAAGTTCGTCGCGGCTGCGCAGGCTGCAGACCGGGTTCGTCCGCAGCTATGCGCTCGGGATGTTCGGCGGCACCGTCGTGGTGGTCGCCGCTCTGCTCCTGGTGAGTGCGGCATGAGCGCGCTGCTGGTCGTCCTGCTGGTCCTGCCGCTGCTGGGCGCCGTCGCGGTCACCGCCGTCGGGGCTGGTGCGCGCGAGCGGGCCGCCAAAGCCCTCGCCATGGGGGTCTGCCTGGTCGAACTGGTCGTCATCGGGGTGGTGTGGGCGGGGTACTCCACAGTGGACGCCACCAACGGCACGCGGCTGCAGATGACGCTGTCGGTGGATTGGATCCCTACCTTCGGGGCGCACTTCGCGCTCGGGGTGGACGGCATCGCGCTGGTGATGGTGGCGCTGATTGGGGTGCTGGTGCCGGTGGTGTTGGGCTACTGCTGGACACCCGGCGCCACCGAGGGCGAACTGCCCGCCGGGCGCAGCAGCGCCGGGTTCTACGCCCTGGTGCTGGTGATGGAAACGGCCATGATGGGCGTCTTCCTGGCCACCGACGTGTTCCTGTTCTACGTTTTCTTCGAGGCGATGCTCGTCCCGATGTACTTCCTGATCGGCCGGTTCGGTGGCCCGCGGCGGCAGTACGCGGCGATCAAGTTCTTCCTTTACTCCCTGTTCGGTGGGCTGGTCATGTTGGCCTCGGTGATCGGGCTGTACGTGGCCGGGTCCAAGGCGAGGGGGGTGGCGGGTGGCACCTTCGACTGGCGGGAGCTGGTCGCGGTGGCCCCGCAGATCCCGCACACCACCCAGGTGTGGCTGTTCCTGGGATTCTTCCTGGCGTTCGCGATCAAAGCCCCCTTGGTGCCGCTGCACACCTGGCTGCCCGATTCCGGTGCGGAAGCACCCGTCGGAGCCGGTGTATTGCTGGTCGGGGTGCTGGACAAGGTGGGCACCTTCGGCTTCCTGCGGTACTGCCTACCGCTGTTCCCCAGCGCGAGCCGCGCGCTGGCGCCGCTGGTGCTGGTGATGGCGGTGACCGGGGTGCTGTACGGCGCGCTGCTGGCGGCGGGGCAGAGCGACATGAAGCGGTTCGTGGCGTATACCTCCATCGCACACTTCGGGTTCATCGCCCTGGGGGTGTTCGCCTTCACCACCCAGTCCGGCACCGGCGCGGTGCTGTACATGGTCAACCACGGGATCGCCACCGCACTGCTGTTCCTGGTGGTCGGGATGATCATCAAACGGGGCGGGTCGCGGCACATTGGCGACTACCGGGGCATGGCCCGCTCCACCCCGGTGCTCGCTGGGGTGTTCCTCATCGCCGGCCTCAGTGCCCTGGCGCTGCCCGGCACGAACGCCTTCGTGTCGGAGTTCCTGGTGCTGGTGGGTTCCTACCCGACCCAACCGGTGTACACGATCATCGCCACCGTGGGGATCATCTTCGCCGCGCTATACGCACTATGGGTGTACCAACGCACCATGCAAGGCCCGCCAGGGGGTGCCGGCGTGCTGGCCGCGCAGCAGCAGGGGCGGCTGGTCGACGTCAGCCGCGCCGAGGTGGCGGTGCTGGCCCCGCTGGTTGCGCTCATCCTGGTGCTCGGCTTCTACCCGAAACCCGTACTGGACGTCATCACGCCGTCGGTCTCGGCCACCCTGACCGAGCTGGGTGTGCCGGCCGACCTCGCACGAGTAGCTGCCGGAGAGGGCACACGATGAGCGCTGGTGTCGACGCGGTGTCCGTGACCGGGCAGGTGCTCGCCCAACCGGCGTTGCAGGCCCCGAGCGTGGCGTACGGCGCGCTCAGCCCGCTGCTGATCCTGCTGGCAGCGGCCTGCGTCGGGGTGTTGGTGGAGGCGTTCGTACCCCGCCCGTCGCGCTGGGCCACCCAGGTCGCGGTGACCCTGGGTGCCCTGCTGCTTGCCGGCGCGGCACTGGGGCTGCACGCCGGTGTCCGGTCTCCCGTCGACGTCGCCACCCTGTCCGGGGCGTTGGCAGTGGATCAGCCGACGCTGTTCCTGTGGGGCACGTTGCTGGTGCTGGGCGCCGCGTCGGTACTGCTCGTCGCGGACCGCTCGGTGGAGCCGGGTGGGGCCTTCGTCGCGGACGTCGAGGTGGCCGCGCCTGGCGTGGTGCTCACCCGTGAGCAGGCCAGCGCCACCTCCACCCACACCGAGGTGTTCCCGCTCACCTTGTTCTCGCTGGCCGGGATGATGGTGTTCGTCGCCGCCAACGACTTGCTGACCATGTTCGTCGCGCTGGAGGTGCTGTCGCTGCCGCTCTACCTGCTGTGCGGGCTGGCCCGGCGCAGGCGGTTGCTGTCGCAGGAGGCGGCGGTGAAGTACTTCCTGCTCGGGGCCTTCGCGTCGGCGTTCTTCCTCTACGGTCTCGCCCTGCTCTACGGCTACGCCGGGTCGGTGTCGTTGTCGCGTATCGCCGCGGCCGCGGGTGGCACCGACCGCTCCGACACCCTGCTGTGGACCGGGTTGGCGATGTTGCTGGTGGGACTGCTGTTCAAGGGGTCCATCGGCCCGTTCCACACCTGGACCCCGGACGTGTACCAGGGTGCCCCCACGCCGATCACCGCCTTCATGGCAGCGTGCACCAAAGTCGCCGCATTCGGGGCCATCCTGCGGGTGCTGACGGTGGCGTTCGGCGGGGTGCGGTGGGACTGGCGGCCCTTGCTGATCGCGGTGGCGATCGCCTCGATGGTGATCGGGACGGTGCTGGGACTGACCCAGACCGACATGAAACGGATGATCGCCTACTCCTCGGTGGCGCACGCCGGCTTCATCCTGGTCGGCACCATCGCGTTGACCCCCCAGGGCCTGGCGAGCACGTTGTTCTACCTGCTGGCCTACGGTTTTACCACCCTGGCGGCGCTGGGCATCATCAGCCTGGTGCGCGACGGGCGGGGCGAGGCGTCGCACCTGTCGCAGTGGAGCGGGCTCGGGCGGCGCTCCCCGGTGGTGGCCGGGGTTTTCGCGGTGCTCATGTTGTCCCTGGCGGGGATCCCGCTCACCAGCGGCTTCATCAGCAAGTTCGGGGTGTTCTCCGCCGCCTACGCCGACGGGATGGTGCCGCTGGTGGTGGTGGGGGTGGTGTTCAGCGCGGTAGCAGCGTTCTTCTACCTCCGGGTGGTGGTGGTCATGTTCTTCACCGACCCGCTCCCGGACGGCCCGACGGTAACCGTGCCGGGGGTGTTCACTACCGTGGCGATCAGCATCGGTGCCTTGTCCACCGTCCTTCTGGGCGTCATACCAGGTCCGGTGCTCGACTTCGCCACCGTCAGCACCTTCGTGTCGTGAGACAGCGTGCTCGTCCGTAGAGGGGCCTCGAACGACGTGAGCAGCACCGGTACCGCCGCCGAGCACACGGTGGCCGGCGTCGACATGGGCGACGCGGACCTTGCCGCGGCCGTGCGGTCGGGGCTGGACCGGGTGGAGCAGTTGCTGCGCGACGAGCTGGGTTCCGGTGAGCAGTTCGTCGCCGAGATCGCGCTGCACTTGGTGAACGCCGGAGGCAAGCGGTATCGCCCCCTGGTCACCCTGCTGTGCGCCCAGCTGGGGCCGGAGCCAGATTCCGCGGATGCGGTCACCGCGGCCGCGGTGGTCGAACTCATCCACCTGGCGACGCTCTACCACGACGACGTGATGGACGAGGCGACGATGCGCCGCGGCGCGGTCAGCGCCAACGCCCGCTGGGATAACAGTGCTGCGATCCTCACCGGTGACTTCCTCTTCGCGCATGCCTCTCGGCTGGTGTCGCAACTGGGTCCGGAGGCGGTGCGCATCATCGCCGACACGTTCGCCGAACTGGTCACCGGTCAGATGCGGGAGACCGTCGGGGTCCGCTCCGGCGAGGACCCGGTGGCGCACTACCTGAGCGTGGTCGCGGAGAAGACTGGTTCGCTGATCGCCACCTCCGGCCGGTATGGCGGGATGTTCTCCGGCGCCGACCCCGAGCAGGTGGAGCGGTTGCGGCGGCTTGGGGAGTCGCTGGGCACCGCCTTCCAAATCTCCGACGACATCATCGACATTTCCTCGGTGTCTGCCGAGTCGGGGAAGGTGCCGGGCACCGACCTGCGTGAAGGTGTGCATACCTTGCCGGTGCTTCTGGCGTTAGCCGATTCTGGGGCCGACGCCGAGCGGCTGCGTGAGCTGCTCGCCGGGCCGGTCACCGACGACGCCGCGCTGGCAGAGGCGTTGATGCTGCTGGGCCGATCGCCTGGACTTGCCGAGGCCAAGCGCACCCTGGCCGGTTACGCCAGCGCAGCGCACGCCGAACTGGACCGGTTACCGGAGGTCCCGGCGCGGGCGGCGCTGCAACGGCTGGTCGACTACACCGTGGCCCGGACGGCCTGATCGAGCGCCGGCTGCCGCCGCGCTCCGTGGGCGTTGCGCAGGGCGTTGCCGGTGAACACAGCCAACGCCACCCACACCAGACCGAAGCCCAGCCAGCGCGATGCGGGCATGGCCTCGTGCACCACCGCCACCCCCCAGATGAACTGCAACACCGGGGTGAGGTATTGCAACAGTCCCAGGGTGGCCAGCGGAACCCGTTGCGCTGCGCCACCGAACAGCAGCAGCGGCAGGGCCGTCAGCGGTCCGGTGGCCAGCAGGAGCAGTACGTGCCCGGTGCCCAGGGTGGTCGCGGTGCTCTGGCCGTGGACGGTCAGCCACACCAGCCAGCCGAGCGCGAACGGGGCGAGCACCAGGCCCTCCGCGGTCAGGCTGGCCCGGGGATCCAACGGCACGGTCTTCTTCAGCAGCCCGTACAGCCCGAAGCTGGCCGCCAGGGTGAGCGCGAGCCACGGGGGGCGGCCGTAGTCGATGGTCAACGCCACCACCGCGATCCCGGCGACCCCCAGGGCGACAAGCTGCCAACGTCGAAGCCGTTCCCGCAGCACCACGACCGCGAGGAGCACGCTCACCAAAGGGTTGATGAAGTAGCCCAGCGCGGCCTCGACCACCTTGCCGGAGTTGATGGCGTAGATGTACACCCCCCAGTTCAGCGAGATCAGCACGGCCGACGCCGCAACCATCAACCACGTCCGTCGAGGCAGCCTGCGCAGCGTGGCCACCCGGCCCATGACCGTCAGCACTCCCACCATCAGCACCGCCGTCCACACCATCCGGTGCGCGAGGATCTCGGTCGGCACGGCCGGTGCGAGCAGCGGGAAGAATGCCGGGAACAACCCCCAGATGCTGTAGGCGCCGAGGCCCATGAGCAGCCCCGAACGTGCCGCGGGCACCGAACTATCCGCCACGCTTGCGCTCACGGTCCCCACGCTAGCCCCCGGCCCCCGCCCCGGCCCCCGCCCCGGTGGCCCACAGTGGTCAACAGGACGTCAGGGTGTGAACCCGACGATCAGTTCCACCCGCACGTCCTGTTGATCATGACGACGGGCTGATCACCAGCGAGTACGGGCCGCAGCACGTGCTGCAAGGGGTCGCCGAGGTCTAGCTGACCGTCCAGGTGTCCTTGCCGCACAGTAGTTTCTGGAGCGCGTCGTGGTCCCCGGGCTGACGGGCCTTGGCCTGCTCGACCTGCGCCCGCGCGAGGTCGTCGTAGGTGGGTTTCGCGACGGCCCGGAACACCCCGGTGACGGTATGGGTCAGTTCCTGGTCGGAGAGTCGGCTCAGCGCGTAGGCGTACTCGGGGTTGTCGGTGTGCGCGTCGTGCACCACCACGTCGGCGGCGTCGGTGTCGGCGGTGGCGGCGACCCGCAGACCGAAGCCGTCCCGGACGACGCAGTGCTCGCCGGCCGGGCCGAACACGATCGGCTCACCGTGGGTCAGCGGGATCAACCGGTGCTCAGCTTCTTCGCCCTTGCGCAGCACGTCGAAGCTGCCGTCGTTGAAGATGGGGCAGTCCTGGAAGATCTCCACGAACGCCGTCCCGCGGTGCGCGGCCGCTGCGCGCAGCACCTCGGCGAGGCCCTTGCGGTCGGAGTCCATGGCGCGGGCCACGAAGGTGGCCTCCGCCCCCAGCGCCAGTGACAGCGGGTTGAACGGGGTGTCCACCGACCCCAGCGGGGTGGACTTGGTGACCTTGCCGACCTCGGAGGTGGGGGAGTACTGACCCTTGGTCAGGCCGTAGATCCGGTTGTTGAACAGCAGGATCTTCAGGTTCACGTTGCGGCGCAGGCTGTGGATGAGGTGGTTGCCGCCGATGCTCAGCGCGTCGCCGTCCCCGGTGACCACCCACACCGACAGGTCCGGGCGGGACACGCTCAGCCCGGTGGCGATGGCTGGCGCCCGACCGTGAATGGAGTGCATGCCATAGGTCTCCAGGTAATACGGGAAACGGCTGGAGCAGCCGATCCCGGAGACGAAGACGATGTTCTCCCGCTTCAGGCCCAGCTCCGGTAGGAACCCGCGGATGGTGGCGAGGATGGCGTAGTCACCGCACCCCGGGCACCAGCGCACCTCGGAGCCGGAGGTGAAATCCTTGGCCTTCTGCGGGGTGTCGGTGGTGGGGATCCCCGACAGCGCGGACAAACCCAGGTCCCGGGCGGAGTCGGAGCCGAGGGTGGCGGTCATAGCGAAGCCTCCTGAACGGGGGTGGCGGTCAACGCGGCGCCGCTGCGGGCGCGGGTGGTTTTGTCGATCTCGGTGTCGGCGAGGGTGCCGGCAACCGCTTCGAGCAGGACGTCCTGCAACTCCTCGGCGAGGAACGCCAGCCCAGCGACCTTGGTGACCGGTTGAATATCGACCAGGTAGCGGGCGCGCAGCAGCAGTGACAGCTGGCCGAGGTTCATCTCCGGCACGATGACCTGGTCGTAGGCGCGCAACACGTCGCCCAAGTTCGCCGGCAGCGGGTTGAGGTGGCGCAGGTGCGCCTGGGCCATGCGGGTGCCCAGTGCGCGCACCCGCCGGCACGCCGCACCGATCGGACCGTAGGACGATCCCCAGCCCAGCACCAGGATCCGCGCGTCACCCGAGGGGTCGTCGACTTCGACGTCGGGCACGGCGATCCCGTCGATCTTCGCTTGGCGCAGCCGCACCATCAGTTCGTGGTTGGCCGGCTCGTAGGAGATGCCGCCGGGGCCGTTGGATTTCTCCAAGCCACCGATGCGGTGTTCCAACCCCGCCGTCCCTGGCACCGCCCAGGGCCGGGCCAAGGTGTCGCGGTCGCGGGTGTAGGGCGCGAAGTCCCCCGCGCTGGAGTCACCGTGGGTCCCGGCGGCGGCGAAGCCCGGGTCGATCGAGGGCAGGTCGTCGACGTCGGGCACCGACCACGGCTCCGAACCGTTCGCGATCGCCCCGTCGGAGAGCAACAGCACCGGCGTCCGGTAGGTGATCGCGATGCGGGCCGCCTCCAAGGCTGCGTCGAAGCAGTCCGACGGGGTGCACGGGGCGATGATCGGCACCGGCGACTCCCCGTTGCGGCCGAACATGGCCTGCAGCAGATCGGCCTGCTCGGTCTTGGTGGGCAGCCCGGTCGAGGGTCCGCCGCGTTGCACATCGATGATCAGCAATGGCAGCTCGGTCATGACCGCCAGTCCGATGGTTTCACTCTTTAACGCCAGCCCGGGCCCGGAGGTGGTGGTGACCCCCAGGGACCCACCGAAGGACGCGCCCAACGCGGCACCGACGCCGGCGATCTCATCCTCGGCTTGGAACGTCATGACGTCGAAGCTCTTGTGTTTGCTCAGCTCATGCAGGATGTCGCTGGCCGGGGTGATCGGGTAGCTGCCCAGGAACACCGGCAAACCGGAACGCTTCGCTGCGGCCACCAACCCGTAGGACAACGCCGTGTTGCCGGTCACCTGGCGGTAGGTGCCCTGGGGCAGGGTGGCTGCGGCGACGGTGTAGGTGGTGGCGAAGGTCTCGGTGGTCTCGCCGTAGTTCCAGCCCGCCTGGTATGCGAGCACGTTGGCCTCGGCGACGGCGGCGTTCTTGGCGAACTTGGTGCGCAAGAACTCCTTGGTCGCGTCGGTGTCGCGGTGATACATCCAGGACAGCAACCCGAGGGCGAACATGTTCTTCGCCCGCTCAGCGTCCTTTTTGGACAGCCCCGTGGACTCCACCGCGCCGCGGGTCAGGGTCGCCATCGCCACCTTGTGCACCACGAAGTCGGCGAGGTCGCTGGATTCCAGTGGGTCGTGGTCGTAACCGACGGTGCTCAGGTTGCGCTTGCTGAACTCGTCGGTGTTGACGATCAGGGTGCCGCCGCGGGGCAGGTCGCCGATGTTGGCCTTCATCGCGGCCGGGTTCATCGCCACCAGCACATCGGGGCGGTCCCCGGCGGTGAGGATGTCGTAGTCGGCGAAGTGAATCTGGAAGCTGGACACCCCGGCCAACGTGCCGCGGGGGGCCCGGATCTCGGCCGGGAAGTTGGGCTGGGTGGCCAGGTCATTGCCGAAGGCCGCTGCCTCGGAAGTGAACCGGTCACCGGCCAGCTGCATCCCGTCACCGGAGTCCCCGGCGAAGCGGATGACGACCCGGTTGATCTCGACGTTCTCCCGGGCCGGCGGGTCCCCGGGCTGTGGGGCCCCGGTGGTGTTGGCGGGGGAGGTGTCGGTGCTCATCGCGGAGAAGGTCCCTTCCGGGAGGTGCTCGACCGGGGGCCGGTCGCAGGTGGCCAACCTCTGACGATACGGCGCCGGCCGATTCCTCCACCGTTTGGGGACCAAGGTTGTGGTCCACTTCATGCGCGAGTAGCCGGCCACTTCAGCGCGACGGCGTCGAGCAGTCGCGGAGCTGATCGGCTTGTTCGCTGCGCATCCCCCAAGTTCTGCGATCGGGAATCATCCGTAGTCACGGTGACGACTGACGCTGCCCGATCGCAGGGAAGCCCGGCAGGGGCCGCCGTCAGAACCGCCCGGCAGGGGCCGCCGTCAGCTGCCGGTGATCTGCTGGCGCAGCGCCGCGATCCGGGCGGCAAACTCCGGGGAGGCCGCCGAGTGCGCCTGCGGGCCGATCTCGGTGCGCAACGCCAGCGCGTGGGTGTCGGTATCCAGGGTCCCCGGCGCGGCGGTGGCCCGCATGCTGGCCTTGGCGGCGACCACCAGCTCACGGGGTGCGGCTGCGGAGGCGGCGGCCAGTGCCAGTGCCGCGGCTACCACGTCGTCGTGCTTGCCCAGCGCCAAGCCGTGCGCCACGGCGGCGTCGGCGTCCAGGACCTGCCCGAACAGCACCACGGACCGTGCGACCTGCGGACCCACCGCCCGCTGCAACATCCACGTCATGCCACCACCGGGGTGCAAGCCCAGCTGCAGAAACCGGGCGTCGAACCGGGCGCGCGGTCCCGCAAGGCGCACGTCGGCGGCCAGGGCCAGATTGAGCCCGGCCCCCACAGCGGCGCCGTTCACCGCGGCCACCGTGGGCAGCGTGCAGTTGGCCACCGCGACGAAACCGGCGTAGATGCGTTCCAGCCCGGCGGCATCTGCGCTGGCCAGTTCGGTGAGGTCGCCGCCAGCGCAGAACGCCGGTGGTGCACCGGTCAGGACTACCGCGTGCACGTCCGGGTCGGCCTCGCACGCCGCGACGGCGTCGGCCAAGGCGGCAGACAAGCTCAGGGTCAGGGCGTTGCGCCGGTCCGGGTCGGACACCGTGATCAGCGCAACCCGCTCGGCCACCACGGTGTGCACGCCCACCTTCTCGGTCATGGGACGCATCGTGCCAGCCCTCAGCTCGACGCCTCCCGGGTGGGTGGGCGGTCGATCAGGGTGGAGAGCACCACCGTGGATACGGTGCTCTCCACCACGTCCAGGGCACGCAGCTGCTCCAGGCCGGTCTCCAGGTGACCGATGTCCGCGGCCCGCAGGTGCACGATCGCGTCGGCGGCACCGGACACCGTGTACGCGGCCACTACCTGGGGCAGGCGATGCAACTCGGCCCGGATTCGGGTGGGGGTGACGTTGCCGCGGCAATGCACCTCGACGAAGGCCTCGGTGCCCCAGCCCACCGCGGCTGGGTCGACGACCGCCGTGAACCCGCGCAGCACCCCGGCGTCGAGCAGCTTGTCCACCCGCCGCTTGACGGCCGGGGCGGACAGCCGCACCACCGCCCCGATCTGTGCGTAGCTGGAGCGGGCGTCGGTGACAAGGCACGACACGATCTGCTGGTCCAAGTCATCCACACGCAACATTATGCTGCTGTAGACACCGCAGAGCCTGCTTGAGTGCAGGTGTGGCTAGGAAATACAGTGCACCCATGTCGCTGCCCCTGCTCACCGCCGCGCCCACCCGAGTGCGCACCACGCGCACGTACGTGATGTGCACGCCGGAGTACTTCGCGGTCGAGTACGTGATCAACCCGTGGATGGACCCGGCGCGGCCGGTCGACGTCGCCAGGGTGTGGGACCAGTGGTCCCGGCTGCGTCGGCGCTACCTCGACCTCGGGCACCAGGTGGAGGTCATCGACGGGCAGCCCGGATTGCCCGACATGGTGTTCGCCGCCAACTCCGCCACCGTGGTCGATGGAATCGCCTACGGGGCACGCTTTCGCACCATTCAGCGCGCGCCGGAGGCCGCGCACTTCCGGCAGTGGTTCCGCCACCAGGGCATCGACGTCGTCGACCCCACCGCCACCAACGAGGCGGAGGGCGACTTCGCGTGGACCGGGCGGCTATTGCTGGCCGGCACCGGGTTCCGCACCGACGCCGGTGCGCACGCCGAAGCGCAGGAGGTGCTGGGCGTGCCGGTGGTCTCATTGCACCTCGTCGACCCGCGCTACTACCACCTGGACACCTGCCTGGCCGTGCTCGATGAGCACACCGTCGCCTACTACCCGCCGGCGTTCTCCCCCGGCAGCCAGCGGGTGTTGGCCCGACTGTTCCCCGACGCCGTACTCGCCGACCTGGCCGACGCGGCGTGTCTGGGACTGAACGCCGTCAGCGATGGTCACAACGTCGTGCTGGCCTCGGAGGCCACCCGGTTGGCCGGGCTGCTGGCCGATCGCGGCTTCACCCCGCACCTTCTCGACATCAGTGAGCTCCGCAAGGCCGGTGGTGGCCCGAAGTGCGTGACGATGGAACTGCGCGGGCTTGCCCTAGCCTGAGCAGCGTGCTGACAACGGTCGAGGTGGGCTCCGACGTCGTCGCCGTCCACCTGCTCGACCTGGGCATGGCCTGTTGCGGGGTGGAGGTGATGGCCGCGCTGAGCGATGGCTCGCGCGGCGTGGCGAGCCCGGTGGGCGCCGCCCCGACCGCACACGTGCTGCTGGTCTCGGGCACCGTCACCGACGCGCTCGCCCCGGCGGTGTCCCGGGCCTACCAGTCGCTGCCCCCACCGCGGTACGTGGTGTCGATCGGGGCCTGCTGCGCGACCGGCGGACCCTACTGGGACTCCTACAGCGTGACCAAGGGCGTGGATCAGCTGGTGCCGGTGCACGTCAGCGTCCCGGGTTGTCCGCCGCGACCCGAGGCGGTCCTCAGCGGTGTGCGCGCGCTGGGTCCGTTGTTGAACGCGCACGCGGTGCCGCGGTGAGCGTGGGGGAGGCCGGCCTGGCCGGGCAGCTGGTAGCCGCGCTGAATCGCGGGATGGTGACCGAGTCGTTCGGCCAGCATTCGGTGTTCGTCGACGTGGTCGACTGGCTGGCAGCGGCGAAGCTGGCACGCGAGGAGTTGGGGTGCACGCTGTTCGACCATTTGCTGGTGGGGGACGCCGGTGGTCCGGACGCCAGCGGCACCGAGTGGGAGGTGGTGGTGCACGTGGTGCGACCGCGCGGTAGCGCCGGACTGCTGCTGCGGACCCGGCTGCCGCGGGGTCAGGCGCTGCCCAGCATCACCGGGGTGTGGGCGGGGGCCGCGTGGCCGGAGCGAGAGGCGGCCGAGATGGCGGGCCTCGATCTCACCGGCCACCCTGACCTGCGGCCGCTGTTGCTCTCGGCGGGCTTGGGGGTGCACCCGCTGCGCAAGGAGACGGTGCTGGTGTCGCGGGCCGTGCAGCCCTGGCCCGGACGGCTGGAGCCCGGTGAGGGCACAGACGACGCTGCGGTCGGCTCGGCCGGGCGCCGCAGGGCAGCTGCGCCCGGGGTGCCGGCGGCGGACTGGGGCGAGCCATGACCGGGTCGATCGCGCCCCGGGCCCGCGGCATGATCGCCTTGCTGGAAGCAAACTGCACGTCGTGCATGATCTGCGCCCGCGAGTGCCCTGACTGGTGCATCCACATCGAGTCCAGCACCGCCCAACCTGCCCGTGACCAGGCTGGGCGTTCCCGGACCCGGGCGCGGCCAGTGTTGGAGCGGTTCGCCATCGACTTCGGGCAATGCCTGTTCTGCGGGATCTGCATCGAGGTGTGCCCGTTCGACGCCTTGCACTGGACTCCGGAGTACGACGCCGCCGGTGTCGACGCTGACGGCCATGACGCCGTGGTCGAGCTGGTCGCCGAGCGCGACGTGCTCGGGGCATTGCTGGTCACGGTGCCCCCACCGCTGCCGTAGGGAACGTCCGGCCGCGACGAGTCGTTGGCCGGATGACCCGTCGCCGTCAAGGAGGTTCCCCGTCGTGCAGCGTCACGCCAACGGTCTGAAGACAGCACTGCTGCTCGGCGGCATGTCCGCGCTGATCGTGCTCGTCGGCGGGTTGTTCGGCCGCACCACCCTGCTGCTGGCTGTGGTGCTGGCGGTGGGGGTCAATGCTTACGCCTACTTCCGCAGCGACACCCTGGCGTTGCGCGCCATGCACGCGGTCGCTGTCACCGAAGCTCAACAGCCCGCCATGTACCGGATCGTGCGGGAACTGGCGACTGTGTCGCGCCAACCCATGCCCAGGCTGTTCATCAGCCCCACCCAGGCGCCCAATGCGTTCGCCACCGGTCGCAACCCGCGGCACGCCGCGGTGTGCTGCACCACCGGCATCCTCGATCTGCTCGACGAACGGGAGCTCCGCGCCGTGCTCGGCCACGAGCTTTCGCACGTCTACAACCGTGACATCCTGCTTTCCTCCGTGGCGGGCGCGCTCGCCGCGGTGGTCTCCGGTCTGGCGAACCTCGCGTTCTTCAGCAGTGCGTTCGGTGGGGGCGGGCAGGAGCGACCCAACCCGATCGCGCTGCTGCTGGTGGCGCTGCTGGGGCCCCTGGCCGCTGGGGTGGTCCAGATGGCCGTGTCCCGGTCGCGGGAGTTCCAGGCGGACTCCTCGGGGGCCGAGCTGACTGGTGACCCCTTGGCGCTCGCCTCGGCGCTACGCAAACTGGAGCGTGGCACGCAAATCGCGCCGCTGCCACCAGAGCCGTCGCTGACCAGCCAGTCGCACATGATGATCGCGAGCCCGTTCCGGGTGGGCGATCGCGCGGCCCGGCTGTTCTCCACCCACCCGCCGATGCGGGAGCGGGTCGCTCGGCTGGAGGCCATGGCTGGGCGTCGGCTGCCGTGAGCGCGCTCTGCCGCTGACCCGCTGCGGAGGCGTCCAGTCGGCTGCGCATCTCGCCTAAACGTTGATCGGCTCGGGCAGAACCATCGTCGCCGTGCTGGCGCACTGGATCGCCGTCGCGGTACATGCCCAGGAGCACGCTGCCGCCGCAATTGGGGGTATGCGGACCGTCAGCGATAGTTGACGAACTGCAGCGCGATCCCGAAGTCCTCGCCGCGTAACAGGGTGATGACCGCCTGCAGGTCGTCGCGCTTTTTGCCCTTCACCCGCAGCTCATCGCCCTGGATCTGCGCCTGCACACCCTTGGGCCCGGAGTCCCGGATTGACTTGGCGATCTTCTTGGCGTTCTCGCTGCTGATGCCCTGCACGAGGGTCCCGGTTACTTTGTAAACCTTGCCGGACGCGGCGGGCTCACCCACCTCGAACGCTTTCATCGAAATATCGCGCCGCACCAGCTTTTCCTGGAACACCTCGACCGCGGCCTTGCAACGCTCCTCGGTGGAGGAGGTAATCGTGATGGCTTCGTCGCCCGCCCAGGCGATCGCGGTGTCGGTGCCGCGGAAGTCGAACCGGGTGGCGAGTTCCTTACCCGCCTGGTTCAGCGCGTTGTCCACCTCCTGGCGGTCCACCTTGCTGACCACGTCGAACGACGCATCTGCCATTGCTCCTCCTCGATGTGATGGATCGTCGGCCGCTTGGTGGCCCCGACCCGTGTTGCCCTACTGCTGCGCCGCGACCCATGACCCGGGTGCTCTGCGCGTCGCCCCGATCTGTAGTCTGCCTCCTGCACCACGACAGCGATCGGGGTGCCACGGCAGGTTGCCCGAGTGGCCAAAGGGAGCGGATTGTAAATCCGCCGGCATCGCCTACGCTGGTTCGAACCCAGCACCTGCCACCACATTGCTGGTCAGCCCCTCCATCGTCGTTACGGAGAGTGGCGAGTTGAGCACGATTCCCCCGATAGTTTCGTTGTGGCTCCTCGTTTGGTGGACACGCGGCCTCTGATTGTGGTGTTGGCGCCGACGGTGGGTCACCATCAACGGGCGGCGGGGATGTCCTGCTTGCTGGTGGACCCGCAGGAGGAGCGTGATGGCGCAGGAGGTCGTGGTCGGCCCTGCGCAGCCGCCGCTGGAAGCCGCCGCTGACGACGGCGAGCAGCGACACCCCTCTGCGGTCCAGTCGCCCGTGGTGCGCGGCTACGTCGGCGGTGTCGTGACCACGGCGGTTGTCCTCACCGTCGTCGCACTGATGGTCCGCCCCGGAAGCGGTGCCACTGCTAACTGGATAGGCAGCCTTGCGGTGCTACTGGTTGCCTATTTGGCGGCCGAATTAGTAGCACTTAATGTTGAAGTCCGAAACGGAACGGTGACCATCCCGTTGGTAGAGGTGCCGCTCGCTGGCGCACTACTGCTGGCGACGCTACCGGCTACCTTAGCAGCTTCCGCATTAACCTTGATTGGTAGGGCGTTATGGCAGAGGCAGCACTGGATGATCGCGCTCTTCAACTTGGCAGCTTCTAGCATCGAAATCAGCTCGGCCTTCATTACTGCCGGTGTTCTCGCCAATGCCGGCGCATCCGACTTAGTTGCAGTGTTTGGTGGCCTAGTAGCGTGCGAGTTGGTCGGGGGCGTAAACGCAGTCGGCCTGTCGATTGCGATGGGTGGTCAACGCGCCCGGCGTCACCTCACAGTCACGACTATGACCATGTCGGTAGTGGCGCCTCTTCTTGTCGTCGCGGCCATACAGATGCTCCGCTTAGGGGCGGCCGGTTGGCTCTTATTGGCAGTCGTTCTAACAGCATTCGCTGCGCTATTTAGGGCATACTCAGTTTTGCTACGAGAGCGCAAGGACCTCAGCTTGGTGCAGGAGATTACTTCGACCATGGGCGAGGCTGGCGACGTGTGGCCCACGTTAAGCGAGCTAATTCGACAGCAATTTAATGCAAGCAGAGTGGTGGTCCTCCCCCCGGACGCTCAAAGTCTGTCAGTGGCAGGAGATCAGCTGTCGAACGCGCAACAAGATGCGATCCTTCAGACTAGCGCCCTAATGATGCCAGCGGATGCGTCGACACAGCTCTGGTCTGCGAGCAAGGCTGATGGCCGCGAGGCGAAAGCCCTGCGCGACAGGGGTGCATCCGAGGTGCTCGTCGCGCAGCTCGGTTCAGGAGCCGGGGCTGGCTTGATTGAACTACATGACCGTCAGAATCAGATTAGAGGTTTTGGATCCAGCGACATTCGCTTGCTTGATACGCTGGCTAAACATATCGCTACTGCCGTTGACAATCGGCGTCTGGTCTCGGAACTGCGCGACGCGGCCTACCACGATCGCCTGACCGGCCTCGCGAATCGCTTGGGGTTTGCCGGACGTGTTTCGGAGGCGTTCGCAGATCGAAAGGGTGACTCGGAGCCGGCAATGTTCTGTACGGTCCTCCTAGTGGGGCTTGGCGCGATCGGCCAGGTCAACGATGCGCTAGGTCACGGCTGGGGGGATCGACTGGTGTATCTAGCGGCGGAGCGCGTGAGTGCCACTGTTGCGCGATTGGCTGGTCCCGGGTCGTTGGTGTCCCGCCTGGAGGGAGATACCTTCGCAGTGCTTATCTGGGTATCAGCTATCGAGCGAAGTGAAGAGGTCGCAGAGCAACTTGCTGCTGATTTAGCAATGCCGTATCCGATGGAAGACTTGGCCGTCGAGTCGTCGCCCGCGATCGGGGTCGCTATGGTCTCCCCCCAAACGCATCAATTGGTTCCAGATATCGAGCAGATGCTGCAGCAAGCCGACGTCGCTATGCAGGCTGCCCGAGCGGCGGGCCAGCCGGTGCGGACTTACCACCCCAGCATGGGACAGGTGTTCCTGCGCAGATTCCAGCTGGTCACCCAGTTCCGCAGCGCCCTGGACAACGGCGAGGTCACGGTGCACTACCAGCCCAAGCTGAGCCTGTCCGAGCGGCGGGTCATCGGATCCGAGGCATTGATGCGCTGGACGCACCCGGAATTCGGCCCAGTCGATCCCGAGGAACTTGTCCAGGTCCTGGAAGCCACGGGGCTGATCGACGACCTCACCCGCTTCGTGCTGGACGACGCACTGCTGCGGTGCCGGACCCTGCTGGATGGCGGAGTGCGGATCGATCCCGCGGTCAACGTGTCGGTGCGCAACCTGCTCTCCCCGTCGTTTCCCGGCATGGTGGCCTCAGCGCTGGCCAAACACCGGGTGCCGGCAGAGATGCTGACGTTGGAGATCACCGAGACCTCGGTGATGGGCGACGCGGAGCATGCCCTGCCCGCCCTGCGAGTCCTGCACGAGATGGGCGTGATGCTCTCGGTGGACGACTTCGGTACCGGGTACTCGTCGCTGTCCTACCTGCGGCGGTTGCCGGTGGACGAGGTGAAGATCGACAAGAGCTTCGTGCTGGGCATGGGGACGGACCTGGGCGACCTCGCCGTCGTGCGAGCCATCATCGACCTGGGTCGGTCACTGGGGCTGCGGGTGGTTGCCGAAGGCGTCGAGACCGACGTCGTCCGTGACCAGCTCGCTGAGATGGGCTGCGACGTCGTCCAGGGGTACCTCATCGCTCGCGCCATGACGCCGGAGCGCTTCGACTCGTGGCTGCACGCCCGCACGGTCAGCACTGCCGACGGCTCGGGCCACAACATCGCCGCACCCCGCCTGTCGAGCTGAGTGCCGCCGCCGGATCGCGCAGCAACGTGACAGCCGGTTTCCGTTCCTGGCCGGCCGGTGTGTAATCTCGGGCCGGCATCCGCGTGCACGTACTGGCGCACGCAGGCAGGCCCCTTTAGCTCAGTCGGCAGAGCGTCTCCATGGTAAGGAGAAGGTCTACGGTTCGATTCCGTAAAGGGGCTCGCTGTACCGGTTTCGACCAGGCGCGACGACGTCGTGTCGGGACTGCTCAGCGGTGTAGCTCAGTCGGTAGAGCAAGCGGCTCATAATCGCTGTGTCGCCGGTTCAAGTCCGGCCACCGCTACCCCCGAGGTCCGCCCGGTACGCTGGGCGGGTCCGCTACCAGATCCGACCCGGGTGCACGCCGAACTGCACGCCCGATTCACCGAAGGAAGGCACCCCGTGGCCGCCACAGATGTCCGCCCCAAGATCACGCTGGCCTGCGAAGAGTGCAAGCACCGCAATTACATCACCAGGAAGAACCGACGTAACGACCCCGACCGCATGCAGATGAAGAAGTTCTGTTCACACTGCGGTACCCACCGGGTGCACCGCGAGACCCGCTGATTGCCGCACATCGGTCAAGGCCCAAGGCAACGCCGCTGTAACGTGCGCGGCGTGCCAGCGAATCGGGTGTACCTCGAAGGGCCACATCGGCCCACCGCGCCTTACCAGGTCGGTCGGGAGAAGATCCGCGAGTTCGCCACCGCAGTCGGCGCGGAGCACCCCTTTCATCACGACGTCGCCGCGGCTACCGCAGGTGGGCACACCGACCTCCTCGCCCCACCCACGTTTCCGATCGTGCTGAGCTTGGCGGCCGAACGCGACGTCGTTACCCACCCCGACGCAGGAATCGACTACACCAGGGTGGTGCACCGCGAACAGCGGTTCGTCCATCATCGAACTGTCGTGGCGGGGGACACCCTGACTGCTCAGGTGCACTTGCACGACGTGCGAGAGATGGCCGGCAACGACGTGGTGTCCTGCCGGACCGAGGTGCGCGACGCGCGCGGCGACGCTGTGGTCACCGCCTACTCCACCCTGGTGGCCAGGGGCACCGCCGAGCCGGGCAGGCAGTGACTGCGCGCCACTGGGAATCGGTCTCGGTCGGCGACGTCCTGACCGGCGAGGACTACCAGGTACGCCGGGCCGACCTCGTGCGCTACGCAGGCGCCGCGTTGGACTTCAACGCTATCCACTGGAACGAGCGGGTGGCCAGCACGGTGGGCTTGGCAGGGGTAATCGCCCACGGCATGCTGACGATGGCGATCGGCGCACGGTTCGTCACGTCCTGGTGCGGTGACCCCGCTGCGGTGCGCGACTATTCAGTTGTGTTCGTTCGTCCGCTTGTGGTGCCTGATGACGACATTGGAGTCGCCGTGAGCGTCGGCGGCACAGTTCGCAGTGTGGACCCCAGAGTGCGCACGGCTACCATCGCGTTGTCGGCGTTGTCATCAGGTCAGAAGATTCTGGGCCGCGCCACGGCTGTGGTCGGCCTCGACTAACTCGTCTCAGCGGCCACGTGGGCTGCCACGTGCGGTCGGTCGGTTGATCCCGGCTGATGTCGTACACTTTCGTGCAGGACGTCGAGCGGCTGCGTGCTGTCCGCATGGTGCCGCGTCGGCAGGCCGAGGGCCGATGCGTTGGGCGTCCTGGTTCGATCCGCCTCCGCAGGTGGACCGGAGGGGCGTAGCTCAACTGGCAGAGCAGCGGTCTCCAAAACCGCAGGTTGCAGGTTCAAGTCCTGTCGCCCCTGCGTAGGTAAAGCCGACGAGTGGAGGACTGAGGGTGAGCGACGACCGGGACGGCGATACGCCGGGTACGCCAGGTTCCAGCGCCAGCGGTGCCAGCCAAGAGGAGGAGCGGGCAAGTTCGGCAGCGGCTGCTGAGTCGGGCAGCGCAAACGCCAACGACGCCGCCTCCTCTACCGACCCAGTGGCCGCTGGGTCGGCGAGACCGGCCGGTAAACGCCGCAGTTCTTCGGCTAGTCCTGCTGCGGCCGGATCGCGACCCGCCGGGTCACGACCGGCGACCGAAGGATCTAAGCGTGCGGCCGGACGCAGTACGCCCCGGCGCCCGGTGGCGGAGGCGCCCCGCAAGCAGGGACCCTTCTCCCGCATCGGCCGGTTCCTTCGGGAGGTCGTGGCCGAACTCCGCAAGGTGATCTGGCCGACCCGCAAGGAGTTGGTCACCTATACGGCCGTAGTGCTGGTTTTCGTCACCTTCATGGTGGCGATCGTGTCGGGCCTGGACATCTTGTTTGCCAAGGGTGTCCTGAGCTTGTTCGGCTGAACCACCGGACCGTCGACCTGCCTGGTCGTCGGACGAGGGTGCGCAGGTGGGCCAACCGGCACAGCCCCGGTACCCGCAGAGATGAAAGGAAGCGAGTCCACACGTGAGCACCTCCGAGGACGCCCGAGAAGACGCCGACCGGGCCGACGCTCAGGTCGTAGCGGCCACCACCCAGCCTGAGGCCGACGACTCCACCGCCGTGCAGGAGGCGGATGTCGCCGCAGTCGTGGCGCCCCCGGTGGACTCTCCCGACGCTGCGACAGCTGATCTCAGCACGTCTGACGAGGACGCCGAGGTCGACCCGGTCGAGGAGCTGAAGGCTGCGCTTCGTCGCGCACCGGGGGACTGGTACGTCGTGCACTCCTACGCCGGGTACGAGAACAAGGTGAAGACCAACCTCGAGACCCGGGTGCAGACCCTCGACGTGGAGGATTACATCTTCCAGGTCGAGGTACCGGTGGAAGAGGTCACCGAGATCAAGAACGGGCAGCGCAAGCAGGTCAACCGCAAGGTGCTGCCGGGCTACATCCTGGTGCGGATGGAACTCAACGATGCCTCCTGGGGTGCGGTACGCAACACACCAGGAGTGACCGGATTCGTGGGTGCCACCTCCAAGCCGTCGCCGTTGTCGCACAACGAGGTGCTGAAGTTCCTGCTACCGGCCCAAGAGCAGAAGAAGGTGGCCGGGTCGACGTCGGCCGGCGGCCGTGGGGGCACGTCCACCATCGTGGTCGACTTCCAGGTCGGGGAGTCGGTCACGGTGATGGACGGTCCGTTCGCGAACCTGCCCGCCACCATCAACGAGGTCAACGCCGAGCAGCAGAAGCTGAAGGTCCTGGTGTCGATCTTCGGTCGGGAGACCCCGGTCGAACTGGCTTTTACCCAGGTCGCGAAGATCTGACCGGGCCCGCAAGCCCCGGGTCCACAACCCACTCACTCAGAAGGAAAGAACGTCATGCCTCCGAAGAAGAAGAAGCTCGCCGGGATCATCAAGCTGCAGATCTCCGCCGGCGCTGCCACCCCCGCGCCCCCTGTTGGGCCGGCCCTCGGCCAACACGGCGTGAACATCATGGAGTTCTGCAAGGCCTATAACGCGGCCACCGAGTCCCAGCGGGGCAACATCGTGCCCGTCGAGATTTCGGTGTACGAGGACCGGTCTTTCGACTTCAAGCTGAAGACCCCACCGGCTGCACGCCTGCTGCTGAAGGCCGCGGGCGTGGCAAAGGGCTCGGGCGAACCGCACAAGACCAAGGTCGCCAAGGTGTCCATGGACCAGGTGCGCGAGATTGCCCAGACCAAGATGGAGGATCTGAACGCCAACGACGTCGACCAAGCCGCCAAGATCATCGCCGGCACCGCCCGGTCGATGGGCATCACCGTCGAGGGCTGAGCGCAGCCGAAACCGTGGGAGGGCCAGCTTCGGCCCGCACACCACTACCACCCCGTGGCCATCGCAGCGATGGTCGCACACCGGAGAGGACAGCACGATGAAGCGCAGCAAGGCCTACTTGCAGGCCGCCGAGAAGATCAACTATGACGAGCTGTACAGCCCGTTGAACGCAGCCACCCTCGCCAAGGAGACCGCGAGTTCGAAGATGGACGCCACCATCGAGGTGGCCATCCGGCTGGGCGTCGACCCACGCAAGGCCGACCAGATGGTACGAGGCACGGTCAACCTGCCGCATGGCACCGGCAAAACCGCCAGAGTCATCGTCTTCGCCGAAGGGGAAAGGGCAGTAGAAGCCGAGGCGGCCGGGGCCGACGCGGTCGGATCCGCCGACCTGATCGAACGCATCCAGGGCGGCTGGCTGGAATTCGACGCGGCCATCGCCACCCCCGACCAGATGGCCAAAGTCGGCCGAATCGCCCGGGTACTCGGCCCCCGCGGGCTGATGCCCAACCCCAAAACCGGCACAGTCACCAACGACGTGAGCAAAGCCGTGCAAGACATCAAGGGTGGCAAGATCAACTTTCGGGTGGACAAGCAGGCCAACCTGCACATGGTGATCGGCAAAGCGTCGTTCGATACTGCGCAATTGGTAGAAAACTACGCCGCGGCCCTCGACGAGGTGCTGCGGGTCAAGCCGGCCGCCTCCAAGGGCCGCTACCTGAAGAAGGTCACCGTGAGTACCACCACCGGCCCCGGCATCCCGGTGGACCCCAGCCGGACGCGCAACCTGCTGACCGACGGCGTCGCCCCCACCGACTGAACTGAACTACCCAGTGCCCCTGCGGGGGCCGCTTCCTCAACGGGGCACCACGGCTGCCGAGCGGGCCGGCGTGCCCCGTTTGGCGTTCCCAGCCGAGTCTGGCGAGCCGAGTTGGCGGGCGGAGACGCGGGCAAGTATCACGCCTTCGGGTCATTGATCAACGGGAGTCCTCCCATAGTCTCGTTTTAACACCCGATCGGGTGACACGACGTAACTCTGGAGGATGACGATGAACGCTGACATGACCCGCGGAGCATGCCGTTGGGGCCGTGGCGCTTGCCGTTGGGGCTGACCTCCAACACTGGTCCACTCATTTGAGCCCCCCGGAGCATCGCTCCTGGGGGCTCAATGCTGTCCGGTCCGCGCCAGCCCCGGCGTCCGGTACGCTTAGTAGCGTTCCACCACAGACCGTTGGTCACCACGCCCCGTTCAGGGCGTGGCCGAAGGTTCCGGATGCACCGGGCGGCCCGCGCAGGAGGACGAGGTGAGCAGGTAGCGTCCTGCTGGTAGACCACGCCCCGTGCCGATGCGCGCGGGGCGTTCGTCGTCTCCGGGCACAGATCCCTAGAGAGGAGGCGAGGCATGGCCAAACCTGAGAAGGTCGCCGCTGTCGCGGAGATCACCCAGCAGTTCAGCAGCAGCTCGGCGGCAGTTATCACCGAGTACCGGGGGCTGTCGGTCGCCAAGATGACCCAGTTGCGTACCGCACTTGGTGCTGGATCCACCTACTCCGTCGCCAAGAACACTCTGGTCAAGCGGGCCGCAGCCGATGCCGGGGTCCTGGGCCTCGACGAGTTGTTCGTCGGTCCCACCGCGATCGCGTTCATCACCGGTGAACCGGTCGACGCCGCCAAGGCACTGAAGGCGTTCGCCAAGGACAACAAGGCGCTGGTCATCAAGGGCGGGTACATGGACGGTCGCACCTTGACCGTCGACGAAGTCGAGCGCATTGCCGACCTCGACAGCCGCGACGTCCTGCTGGCCAAGCTCGCCGGTGCGATGAAGGGCAACCTGAGCAAGGCCGCCGGCCTGTTCAACGCCCCTGCGTCGCAGGTCGCCCGACTGGTGGCCGCTTTGCAGGAGAAGAAGGCGGCGCAGGCGACGTCGCCCGGCGAAGACTCCCAGGATCAGCAGGGTCCCGACACCGACGTCGCGACCGAGGGCTGATCGTGCTCCGACCATCCAGCCACACCACACACACCACCAGGAAGGACCGCCACCATGGCGAAGCTCAGCACTGACGAGCTGCTCGACGCGTTCAAGGACATGACCCTGCTGGAACTCTCCGACTTCGTGAAGAAGTTCGAGACCACGTTCGAGGTCACCGCTGCTGCCCCGGTCGCCGTGGCCGCCGCCGGTGGTGCAGGCGGCGGCGCCGTCGAGGCCGTCGAGGAGCAGGACGAGTTCGACGTGGTCCTCGAGGCGGCCGGTGAGAAGAAGATTCAGGTCATCAAGGTGGTCCGCGAGGTCGTTGCCGGTCTTGGCCTGAAGGAGGCCAAGGACCTGGTTGAGGCCGCACCGAAGGCCATCCTGGAGAAGGTTGCCAAGGACGCCGCCGAGGCGGCCAAGGAGAAGCTGCAAGGCGCGGGGGCCACGGTCACCGTCAAGTGATCTTCAGCTGACGGCATCAGCCGCGCGAGGCAGGCTCGCAGGTGGGCGGTTCCCCAATCGGGGAACCGCCCACCTGCGTTTCCCGCCTCGTCCCCGGACCGGCCCCGGCCCGAAACCCGCCAGTAACCAGGTGGCCAAACTGTCGTTGAGTGTGTGACGGCCGATACAGTGCCGTCTACCGGGGGAGCTCCGGGTCCGGTGAGGGAGGTGTTGATGGGCGTCGAGGTTTCCGTGGCCGGACTGACCAAGTCATTCGGCAGCCAGCGCATCTGGCAAGACGTCACCCTCACCCTGCCCTCCGGAGAGGTCAGTGTGCTGCTCGGTCCGTCGGGGACCGGCAAGTCGGTGTTCCTCAAGTCCCTGATCGGACTGCTGCGACCCGAGCAGGGTCAGATCATCATCGATGGAACCGACATCCTGCGCTGCTCGGAGAAGCAGCTCTACGAGATCCGCAAGATGTTCGGCGTGCTGTTCCAGGATGGCGCGCTCTTCGGGTCGATGACTCTCTACGACAACGTGGCCTTCGTTCTGCGTGAGCACACCCGCAAGAGCGAGGCCGACATCCGCCGCACGGTCATGGAGAAGATGGAGCTCGTCGGGCTCCTCGGGGCAGAGACCAAGCTGCCCGGTGAGATCTCCGGTGGTATGCGCAAGCGCGCCGGGCTGGCTAGGGCGCTCGTCCTGGACCCGAAGATCGTGCTGTGCGACGAGCCTGACTCCGGGCTGGACCCGGTCCGCACGGCGTACCTGAGCCAGCTGATCATCGACATCAACGCTCAGATCGACGCCACAGTGCTGATCGTGACCCACAACATCACTGTGGCGCGGACCGTTCCGGACAACCTGGGCATGCTGTTCCGGCGCAACCTCGTCATGTTCGGACCTCGCGAGGTGCTGCTCACCAGCGACGAACCGGTGGTCGAGCAGTTCCTCAACGGCCGGCGCATCGGGCCGATCGGCATGTCGGAGGAGAAGGACGACGCGCAGATGGCGGAGGAGAAGGCCATGCGCGACGCTGGCCACAGCGACGGCTCCGGCGACGAAGACGTCCGGGGGATAGTTCCGCAACTGGAGCCCACCCCGGGGTTGCCCGAGCGTCAGGCGGTGCACCGTCGCCGCGACCGGGTGATGTCGATCTTGCACACCCTGCCGGCCAACGCCCAGCAGGGGATCATCGACAGCTTGGACGAGGCCACCCGAGCCCGGTACGGGCTGACCGCCGCAAGCCCGACCGCCACTGCCCCAGCTTCCCCTACTGCCCCAGCTGCGGTGCCCGCCCCTGCCATGGCCGCCGTCGGCGCGGGCCACGGCGCGGGGCGGCAGGACGAGCCCCCGGCCCCGACTCCCAGCTCGGCCCCGACTCCCAGTTCGGTCCCAAGTCACAGCCCGGTCGCGCAGGTGCCTGCATCACCCTGGAAGGCCCCGGCGCCCAGCACCAACCCGGCGCCCAGCACCGACCCGGCGCCCAAGGTAAAGCCAGCACCCGCCGGCGATAACGGTGCCCGGGTGACCGCGCAACGTCGCTGGTTCCACCGGGGACCCTCGTGAGCAGTCCATCCGCGCTGGACTCGATCCCCGGAAGCGGCGCATTTCGGGAAGCCGGCAAACTCTTCCAGCTCACCATCGACATCGTGCGTGCGGCATTTCAACGCCCGTTCCAGCTCCGCGAGTTCCTGCAGCAGGCCTGGTTCATCGCCAGCGTGACGATCTTGCCCACCGCGCTCGTGGCCATCCCGTTCGGCGCCGTGATCGCGCTGCAACTGGGCTCGCTGACGCGCCAGCTCGGCGCGCAGTCCTTCACCGGTGCAGCTAGCGTCCTCGCGGTCATCCAGCAGGCCAGTCCGATCGTCACCGCGCTGCTCATCGCTGGTGCGGGTGGGTCGGCGGTGTGCGCCGACCTGGGCTCCCGGGTGATCCGCGAGGAGATCGACGCCATGAAGGTGCTGGGTGTCAACCCCATCCACCGGCTGGTAGTGCCCCGGGTGCTGGCGATGATGTTGGTCGCCGTCCTGCTCAACGGCATGGTCAGCGTGGTGGGCGTGATCGGCGGGTACTTCTTCAACGTCGTGTTGCAGGGTGGCACTCCGGGGGCCTACCTCGCTTCGTTCTCCGCACTGGCCCAACTGCCCGACCTTTACGTCAGCGAGCTCAAGGCGCTGATCTTCGGATTCATCGCGGCGATCGTCGCCTCGTACAAGGGCCTCAACCCCAAGGGTGGGCCGAAAGGGGTCGGCGACGCGGTCAACCAGTCCGTGGTCATCACGTTCCTGCTGCTGTTCTTCGTCAACTTCATCATCACGACGATCTACCTGCAGGTCGTCCCGTCGAAGGGCGGCTGAAACGTGACGATGGCGACCGCCCTGCGCCGACGGGCCAGGCTCATCGGCCAACGCCCGGTGGAGTTCCTCGACGACCTGGGCGATCAGCTTTCCTTTTACCTCCGAGCCCTGGCCTGGACCCCCCGGGCGCTGCGCCGCTACTCCCGGGAAATCCTGCGCCTGCTCGCGGAGGTCAGCTTCGGTAGCGGGGCGCTCGCGGTGATCGGCGGCACCGTCGGGGTGATCGCGATGCTGTCGTTGTTCACCGGCACGGTGGTCGGGCTGCAGGGTTTCGCTGCCCTCGACCAGATCGGCAGCTCCGCCCTGACCGGCTTCATCTCCGCGTACTTCAACACCCGTGAGATCGCCCCGCTGGTTGCGGGGCTGGCCCTGTCGGCCACGGTGGGCTGCGGATTCACCGCCCAGCTCGGGGCCATGCGCATCTCTGAAGAGATCGACGCCCTGGAGACGATGGCTGTGCCCAGCCTGCCGTTCCTGGTGACCACCCGGATCATCGCGGGCTTCGTGGCTGTCGTACCGCTCTACGTCATCGGCTTGTTGTCGTCCTACCTGGCCTCGCGCGGTATCACCACGCTGTTCTACGGTCAGTCGGCCGGCACCTACGACCACTACTTCAACCTGTTTCTGCCCCCGGTGGACGTGCTGTGGTCCTTCGGCAAGGTGCTGGTGTTCTCCCTGGTCATCATCTTGACTCACTGCTTCTACGGCTACCGGGCCAGCGGGGGACCTGCCGGGGTGGGAGTGGCGGTGGGCCGCGCGGTGCGCACCGCGATCGTCACCACCAGCCTGCTGGACTTCTTCCTCAGCCTGGCGATCTGGGGCACCACGACCACCGTGCGGATCGCCGGATGAGGCGCGGGGCGCGGTTGCGCCAACGCCTGCTAGGCGTGGCGTTCATCGCGGTGATCGTGGCGAGCGTCGGGCTGAGCATTGCCGTCTTCGACAAGCAGTTCACCAGCGTGGTGATGGTGAGCCTGCGCACCGACCGCGCCGGCAACCAACTGCTCCCGAACTCCGACGTCAAGGTGCGCGGTCTGGTCGTCGGGGAGGTACGCGAGATCCGCAGCACCGGTGACGGTGCGATGCTGCAACTCGCCCTGCAGCCAGACAAGGTCGACCTGGTGCCCAGCAACGCCGCCGCGCGGCTGCTACCCAAGACGCTGTTCGGGGAGAAGTACGTCTCCCTGGTACTGCCGAGTAACCCGCAACGCCCCGTGCGGGCCGGTGACACCATCGCCGAGGACCGCAGCGCGGCGGGCATCGAGGTCAGCAAGGTGCTCGACGACCTCCTGCCCCTGCTGCAGGCGGTCCGCCCGCAAGACCTGGCGGCCACCTTGGGCGCGTTGTCGCAGGCACTCGATGGTCGGGGGGCACAGCTAGGCAACAACCTGGTGAAGCTGAACAACTACGTCAGCCAGCTCAACACCCAACTACCCAACCTGCAGGCCAACATCTCCGGTACTGCGGACTTCGCCGACACGTACACGGTGGCGGCACCTGACCTGATCCAGGCCCTCGCCGACCTCACCACCACCAGCGCCACCGTCGTGGAACAGCGGTCCAACATCGACTCGCTCTACGCCACCCTGATCGGTACCTCGCAAGATCTGGGCGGGTTCCTGACGGCCAACCGGGACAACCTGATCCGGCTGTCGGCCGACTCCACGCAGACGCTGCAGCTGCTGGCCCGGTACTCCCCGGAATACGGCTGTGTGCTGAGTGCGCTCACCCAGTTCATCCCCCTGGTCAATGCCTCCTACGGGGTGGGTACCGCCACCCCTGGTCTGCGAATCAGCCTGGAGGTGGTCAAAGATCAAGGCAAGTACGTGCCCAACCGCGACGAGCCCAACTTCACCGACCAGCGTGGACCGACCTGTCCGCAGATCGTGCCGCCGTCGGCAGGCAACTACCAGCCCCGGCCATTGCAGGACGGCTCCACCCGCGCCGCCGCCCGCCCACCCGGGCAGGCCTCACTGATGCCCGGCGTGAGTCAGGCGCTGGGTATGGCCGGCTCGCCCGCCGAGGCCGGTGCCCTGGCGGCGATCTTTTCCCGGACGACGGGAACGGCACCCGAGCAGGTGCCCGGCTGGAGCGCGCTGGTCGCCGCACCCGCACTGCGCGGCAATGAGGTGACCGTGCGATGAGAGGTCTGCTGGCTCCCGTGCTCAAGCTGGTCGCTTTCGCGACCGTCACCCTTCTGGCCACCGGGTTGCTCGCCGCCACCATCGCCAACCTCGGCTCCGGAGGGGGAACCGAACTGAAGGCCAGGTTCACCGACGTGACGGGGTTGAACGTCGGCGACGATGTGCGGGTCGCCGGGGTTCGGGTCGGGCAGGTGAACAACATCGACGTGGTGGACCGTCGGCTGGCCGAGGTGACGATGTCGGTCAGCACGCCCAGGCCGCTGCCCGTCTCCACCACGGCGATCGTGCGCTACCGCAACATCGTCGGACAGCGCTACGTCGTGCTGGACCAGGGTGCCGGGTCGGGCAGCGCCATGAACCCCGGCGACACCATTCCGCTGGAGCGCACCCGGCCGGCGCTGGACCTGACGGTGCTGTTCAACGGGTTCAAGCCGCTGTTTCAGGCGCTGAGCCCGGACGACGTGAACAAGCTGTCCTTCGAGATCATCCAGGTCTTCCAGGGCGAGGGCGGGACCATCCAACAATTGGTCAGCCGCACTGCCAGCCTGACCAATTCCATCGCCGACAAAGACGCGGTCATCGGGACACTCGTCAGCAACCTCAACAGCGTCCTGGACACGGTGAACGCACGCGACACCGAGCTGAGCAACCTCATCGTGTCGCTGCAGCAGCTGGTCAGCGGGCTATCGGCCGACCGCGCCGCCATCGGTTCCTCGATCCAGTCCCTGGCCGACCTGTCGGCCTCCACCGCCGGCCTGCTGGCGCCGGTGCGAGCACCGCTGCAGGCCGACATCGCCGCGGTGAACCAGCTGGCCGGCAACCTCAACGCCAACAGCGCCGCGGTCGACAAGGTCCTGAAGAACCTGCCGTCCAAGCTGGAAACCATCACCAGGACAGCCAGCTACGGTTCCTGGTTCCAGTTCTACGTCTGTGGGCTCGACGGAACAATCGGACTCGGCGCCGGTGCTACCGCGCTGGGTCTGCCCGCCGGCCTGACCGCCCCGCTCTCGGTGCCGCTGTACACCAACAACCCGGCGCGTTGCAGCCCCCGGACACCGGGAGGCCAGGGATGAACGACAAACCCGGCCGCAACCCGGTGATCACCGGCGCCATCGGCATCGTGGTCATCGCGCTGGCAGCGATCTCGGCATTCTACTCCGCCGACCTCCCCATCGTGGGTGGGGGCACCACCTATTCGGCTCAGTTCAGCGAAGCCGCCGGGCTCGCCCCCGGCGACGAGGTCCGAGTCGCCGGGGTGCGGGCGGGCAAGGTCACCTCCGTGGCGTTGGATGGGGACAAGGTGGCTGTGGCGTTCCAGGTCGGGGGGACGTGGGTGGGCGATCAGAGCACCGCAGCGATCCGGATCAAGACCCTGCTCGGCTCGAAGTACGTGGCCCTCGACCCACAGGGCACCCGTGCCGCCGACCCCAAACAGCCCATCCCGAGGGAGCGCACGGTGGCGCCCTACGACGTCATCGAGGCGTTCTCCGGGTTGGCCACCACCGTCGGCAACATCGATACCGGGCAACTCGCGCAGAGCATGCGCACCCTCAGCGAGGCGTTCGCCGGCACCCCCGCCGACGTCCGCAGTTCGTTGGACGGGCTCACCCGTTTGTCGCAGACCATCTCCAGCCGCGACCAGCAGTTGGCGACACTGTTGGCCGCCACCGCGAAGACCACCCAGGTGCTGGCCGACCGCAACACCGAGTTCGAGCGCCTCTTGCAGGACGGCAACCTGCTGCTCGCCGAGCTGAACAACCGGCGGGCAGCAATCTCCGCGCTGCTCACCAACACCCAAACGCTTTCGGTGCAGCTCAGGGGCCTGGTGGCCGACAACACCGCCCAGCTCGGGCCGACGTTGGGGCAGCTGCAGGGCGTCGTGGACATCCTCAAGTCCAACCAGAGTCAGCTGGACTCCGGGATTGCCCTGCTCGCACCGTTCTACCGGCTCTTCGCCAACACTTTGGGCAACGGTCGCTGGTTCGACACCTCGATCACCAACCTCTTCCAACCCGGGCTGCCGAATGTCCTGAACAGTCGCACCCCAGTCCGGAACGGTGGTTGACCATGGGCTCCCGCTCGCTGATCCGCACTGCAGCTACTGCCACCGTCTTGGTGCTCGTGGCAGCGACAGCGGTCTGGTATGTGTTCCTGCGCGCCACCCCCACCCGCATGACGGGTTACTTCGACTCCGCTGTGGGTGTCTACGCCGGCTCCGACGTCCGGGTGCTCGGCGTCAAGGTAGGCACTGTCACCTCGGTGGTGCCCCGCGGTGGCGTCGTCGAGGTCGTCCTCGAGGTGGATCCGGGAGTAGCGGTGCCGGCGAGCGCCCAGGCAGCGGAAATCTCCCCGTCGGTGGTGGCCGACCGTTACGTGCAGCTTCTCCCGGCGTACACCGGCGGAGAAAAAATGGCTGACGGTGGTCAGATCCCCCGGGAGCGGACCGCGACCCCGGTCGAATTGGACAAGCTCTACGCCAGCCTCAACGACATTTCCGCTGCCCTCGGCCCGCAGGGGGCCAACTCCACCGGGGCGTTGTCGGACCTGCTCAACACCTCCGCGGCCAACCTGGCCGGCAACGGGGCGGCGTTCGGTACCACGATCATCGAGCTGTCCAAGGCGGTGACGGCGCTGTCCAACTCCCGCGGTGACCTGTTCGCAACCATCACCAACCTCCAGAAGTTCGTCTCCGTGCTGGCGGCCAACGACGGCCAGGTCCGGGCGCTGAACACCCAGTTGCAGACGTTCAACTCCTACCTGGCTGGTGAACGAGGCGATCTGGGACGCGCCTTGCAACAGCTGTCGGTGGCGCTCGGCGACGTGGCGACCTTCGTCGCCGCTAACCGTGACGCGCTGAGCAGCAACGTCGCCGGGCTCGCATCCATCACGGGCACCCTGGCCAAGCAGCGCGCTGCGCTTGCGGAATCGCTGGACAGCGCCCCCGTGGCGGCCAGCAACCTCTCCAACAGCTACAACCCGTCGTCGGGAACCCTGGACACCCGGACCAACGCCACGCAGCTCGCCGACCCCGGTCAGCTGATCTGCAATGCCATCAACCCGAAGGGTCTGGCCCCGGACGACCCGACCCTCGCCGCCCTGGGGGCAGCGGCCCGACCGCTGTTGACGGCCTGCAAGGGTCTGCTCGCCCAGCCGGGTGATCGCCGCAACATCCTGCCCCTGACGGATCTGGTTCAAGCGGCGCGCAGCGGAACCGCCCCGCCGCTACCGCTCGGCGCGCTGACGGGGGTGGGTCGATGAGGACGAGCAGGTTGGCACTGGCCATGGTGACCTCCTCCGCGCTGGTGCTCAGCGGATGCGGGCTCAACCTCTATGACGTCCCGCTTCCCGGCGGCGCGGACGTCGGCCCGAATGCCTACCGGGTGACAGTGCAGTTCGCTGACGTGTTGGATCTGGTGCCGCAGTCCGCGGTGAAGGTCGCCGACGTGCCGGTCGGTCGCGTCGAGTCCATCGGGCTCGCGCCGGACGGCTGGACAGCCCAGGTCACCGTCGTCGTCAACGGCGACGTCCGGCTGCCCGAGAACGCTGCTGCCGCGCTCAGGCAGAGCAGCCTGCTGGGGGAGAAGTTCGTCGACCTGTCGCCGCCGCGGTCGGGCGCACCCGTCGGGACGCTCCGCGACGGGTCCGTCATCCCGCTCGACCGAACGCAGCGAAGCGTCGAGCTGGAGGAGGCGTTCGGCGCGCTGTCGCTGCTGCTCAACGGTGGCGGAATTGCCCAGCTGCAGTCCATCGTCCGGGAGCTCAACCTGGCGTTGGGTGGCAACGAGCCGCAGGTTCGCAGCCTGCTGACCCGGCTGAACGTGTTGGTGACGGGCTTGGACCAGCAGAAGGTGGAGATCAACCGGGCGCTGGACAGTCTCAACACCCTCACCGCGACCGTGAACACGCAGCGGACCCAGATCGCCGCCGCGCTCGATGGTCTCCCGCAGGGCCTGGCGGTGCTCAGCGAGCAGCGACCCCAGTTCACCCGGCTGCTGACCGAACTGCAGAAGCTGGGGGTGGTCGCCACCGACGTGATCAACCGGACCAAGGACAACACGGTGGCCGATCTGCAGGCGCTCACCCCGACCCTGCAGGCGTTGGCCGCGGCCGGTGCCGACCTGCCCAATGCGCTGCAGATCCTGGCGACCTACCCCTTCAGCGACGGTACGGTGCAGGGCGTCGTCGGCTCGCAGACGAACCTGTACGTGAATGCCGACCTGCAACTGGCCGGCCTGCTGCAGAACTTGGGGGCACCGCCGCCCCCGGCTGCACCCGGCACCCCGACCCTGCCGACCCCCACCCTCCCGTCGCTGCCCGGGCTGCCGACGCTGCCTGGCGTGCCGACGCTTCCCGGCCTGCCGACGCTTCCCGGCCTGCCGACGCTGCCCGGGTTGCCGACCCTGCCGAGCTTGCCGTTGACCACTCCAACGACGCCCCCGGTCCCAGCTGCTCCCGCCCCGCCGTCGGCGGTGCCGCCCGGTGGGCTGGGTGGCGTCCTGGGCGGTGTGCCGTGATCACCACCTTCGTCCGCCGGCAGCTGGTGGCGTTCGTCGTCGTCGCCCTGCTCGGGATGGCCTACGTCGGGGTCAAGTACGTCGGGTTGGACCGGTATTTCGGCGGTGGGGGCTACCGGGTGTCGCTGCAACTGGCGAGTTCCGGTGGCATCTTCAGCAACGCCGAGGTCACCTATCGTGGGGTGCCGGTGGGCCGGGTCGGTGCGCTGACCCTCACCCCGGACGGGGTGGCCGCCGAACTCATCATCGCCGACACCGCAGCACCGATCCCGAGTTCGCTCACGGCGGTGGTCGCGAACCGCTCCGCGGTCGGCGAGCAGTACGTCGACCTGCGGCCGGACACCGACCGGGGACCGTTCCTGGGGCAGGGTTCGGTCATCGCGGCCGACCGCACCCAGGTGCCCATCCCCACCGAGGTGTTACTGACCAACCTGGACGGCTTCGTCCGGTCGGTGCCGCTGAACTCCCTGCAGACCGTGGTCAGCGAACTCGGGCAAGCCTTCCAGGGTAAGGGCACCGATCTGCAGCGTCTGCTCGATCAGGGCAACACCCTGACCGACGCCGCCACCGCCGCCCTGCCGCAGACGCTCGCGCTGATCAAAGACGGCCGCACCGTGCTGGACACCCAGAACGCCCAGCGCCCGGCGATCCAGTCCTTCAGTGCGGACCTGGGCCTCATCGCCCGCCAGTTGCAGGCCAGTGATCCCGACCTGCGCCGGCTGATCACCACCGGGCAAGCCTCCGGTGCGCAGGTATCGGCGTTCCTCGGCGCGAGTGCGGCGGAGCTGTCGGCGCTGGTGGCGAACCTACTTACGGTCACTGACATCGCCAGCCCCCGACAGACCCAGATTCGGACCCTGTTCCAGGTGCTGCCCGACATCATTTCCGGGGGCTTCACCACGGTCCCCGGTGACGGCACGGCGCATTTCGGGGCCGTCATGGCGTTGAACGACCCGCCGGTGTGCACCGCAGGATACGAAGGCACCGCTGCGATCGTGGCCGCACAGCAGGCCAAGGACCCGGCTTTTGACGACTCGAAGTCCACCGCCCCGCTGAACACCGCCGCCTACTGCGCGGAGCCCAGGGGCAGCCCGACATCGGTGCGCGGCGCCCAGAACGCCCCCCGGCCCGGGGTTGCCGCTGCCGTGGCCGCGCCCGGCACCGGCACCCCGGCAGCGGGGGGTGCGCCCGGTGCGCCGGGTCTACCTGCTGCGCCGGCCCCGGGCGGATCCCCGTTGCCGCCGGCTGGCGGCAACCCGTTGCTCACCCTGCTCGGCCAACTGCTACCGCCGCAGTAGCGGCGCACCGAGCCCAGCCTGCGGCGGTCCGCGCTCGTCCACGGCTGGCCGACCTACCATGGAGCGTGATGACCCAGACACCGGATGTGGCCCATCCCCCGCCCGCGGATGCCGAAGCGGCACCGGAACCGGACCCGGTGGACGCGGGTTCCGCGCGTGCCCCCCGTGGGCGCCCCGCAATCCTGACGGTGCTCGTCGTGCTGGCATTGGTGGCGGCGCTCGCCAGCGCCGCGTGGTACGGGACCCGCTGGGCCAGCGACGTCTTCGCTGGTGACAGCACTGCGCAGGTGCGGGACCGGGCGCTGGCCGACGCTCGGCAGGCCGCGATCAACCTGACGACGGTGAACTCCGCCGACGTGGCTGGCACCCTCGCCAACTGGGACAGCGTGGTCACCGGCGATCTGGCAACGCAATTTGCGGCTTCCCGGTCCCAGCTGGAGCAGCAGATCACCACCAACCCGGGCAACACCCAGGTGTCGCTGGTCAACGCGGCGTTGAGTGCGCTGGACGTCAACGCCGGCACCGCGACCGCGTTAATCTTCGCCGACGTGACCAGCAGCCGCAGCAGCGGGCAGCCGCTCGCGCAGCGGTTCGCGCTGACCATGGCGGTGCAGCGCACCGACGCCGGGTGGAAGGCCGCCGGGCTGCAGAGCCTCGCGCAGAATGCGCCCGCCCGGTGAGGGCTGCTGTGATCCGATCCGCACCGACTACTGGAGTGGCATGATGCCGCCACCGCGTCGTGTACAACCCACCGGCCCCCGCCCGCCCCGGCGACCCAGGGTGGCCGGGTCGCGGGGTGCCACGATGGTGCCCGGGGGTCTCGGCGCAGCACCCACACCCACCGACGACGCCACCCCCGCCGACGAGCCGATCCCCGCCGACGAACCCACCGCCACCGGTAACGCCGACGCAGGCGCCACCCCCGCACGCGACGACCCTGGCGCCGTCGAGCGCGAGGCGCCCACCCGGCAACCGGAAGCGGAACCGTCCACAGTGGTGCTGACCAAACCGGATCGCACCGAGCCGATCCGCCTCGTTGGAGGTGTCACTGGGACACAGCCGGCGGGGACACAGCCGGCGGGGGCACAGCCGGGAGGGACACAGCCGGATGCGACACAACCGGATGCGACTCAGCCGGCGGGCGCACCCACCCGAACCAGGCGCCGGCCACGCCGGATGATGGTGGTCTTGCTTGCTGCGGCGGTGCTACTAGCGGTGTTCGCGGTGGTCGCCAGCCGGGAGCCGGGGGTGGACCGCACCGGCCGCGACAACGCCGCGCTGGTCGACGTCGCCGCCACCGACCAGGCCGCGGCGGCGGCCGTGGAGGCTGTGCAGCGCACCTACAGCTACTCCTTCGCCACCATCGATCAGGACCTGGCGGCGGCCACCGCGCTGATGACCCCGGCGATGGTCGCCGAGCACGAGAAGAACATCGCCACCATCAAGGACGCGGTCGCCCAGGCGAAGACCACCAGCAAGGCCCAGGTGACCGCGAACGCGGTGCGTACCTTGCAGGGTGACCGTGCTGAGGTGGTGGCCTTCGTCATGGTCACCAGCGACAACGGCGGGACCGCGTTGGCGCCGGTCTCGCTGCGGTTCACCGCGCAACTGCAGAAGGTGGACGGCGCCTGGAAGCTCGCCCAGCTCACCCCGTCCTGAGCTGCTCGCGTACTCGGTCTTGACGCGCGGGCAGCGGGGGGCGAGGCTGTGCGCTGAACGCGCGAGTCCCGCTCCCGCGCTAATGGTGCTGCCCGGCTCGACAACGAGCCCGTGAGCGGCTAACCTTCGACGTTGCGCTGGTCTCCGCTCGACGTGTCCCTTGACGGGGTCTCATCGGGCTGCCCGCAACAGGGTCCGCCGCAACAGAGTCCGGCCGTCGGGATCAACCCGCTCGGCCGGTTGTCGACACAGCAGTGGCCGTCCGTTCCGCGGCGGCCCGCATGAGGTGCTGGAAGGACGCATCTTGGCAGTCTCCCGCCAGACCAAAGCCACTCCCGCGAAGACCGGTTCCATCACGGTCGCTCCCCTGGTAGGTATCCCCGGTGCCCCCAGGAGGGTCTCGTTCGCGAAGATCAAAGAGCCGCTGGAGGTGCCCGACCTCCTCGATCTGCAAACCGACTCCTTCGAGTGGTTGATCGGCTCGCCGGTGTGGCGTGAGCGCGCCGCGTCTCGGGGTGACAGAGCCACCTCGGGCGGTTTGGAGGACATCCTCTCGGAACTGTCCCCCATCGAGGACTTTTCCGGATCGATGTCGTTGTCCTTCTCCGACCCGCGCTTCGACGAGGTCAAAGCCTCGGTCGAGGAGTGCAAAGACAAGGACATGACCTACGCGGCTCCGCTGTTCGTCACCGCGGAGTTCGTCAACAACAACACCGGCGAGATCAAGAGCCAGACGGTCTTCATGGGCGACTTCCCGATGATGACCGACCAAGGCACTTTCGTGATCAACGGTACCGAGCGGGTCGTGGTCTCCCAGTTGGTCCGTTCCCCCGGGGTGTACTTCGACCACTCGGTGGACAAGACCACCGACAAGGACGTGCACAGCGTCAAGGTGATCCCCGGCCGCGGTGCATGGCTGGAATTCGACGTCGACAAGCGCGACACCGTGGGTGTGCGCATCGACCGCAAGCGTCGCCAGCCGGTCACGGTGCTGCTCAAGGCCTTGGGCTGGAGTAGCGAGCAGATCACCGAGCGCTTCGGGTTCAGCGAGATCCTGATGGCCACGTTGGAGAAGGACAACACCGCCGGCACCGACGAGGCGCTGCTCGACATCTACCGCAAGCTGCGCCCAGGCGAGCCGCCCACCCGGGAGAGCGCCCAGACCCTGCTGGAGAACCTGTTCTTCAAGGACAAGCGCTACGACCTGGCGAAGGTGGGCCGCTACAAGATCAACAAGAAGCTGGGGCTGAACTACGGCCAGCCGGTGACCTCCTCCACGCTGACCGAGGACGACGTCGTCACCACCATCGAGTACTTGGTGCGCTTGCACGAGGGCCAGACCACCATGACCGCCCCAGGCGGGGTCGAGGTCCCGGTAGAGGTCGACGACATCGACCACTTCGGTAACCGTCGCCTGCGCACGGTCGGCGAGCTCATCCAGAACCAGATCCGGGTCGGACTGTCCCGGATGGAGCGGGTGGTCCGCGAGCGGATGACCACCCAGGACGTCGAGGCGATCACGCCGCAGACCCTGATCAACATTCGGCCGGTGGTGGCGGCGATCAAGGAGTTCTTCGGTACCAGCCAGCTCAGCCAGTTCATGGACCAGACCAACCCGCTGTCGGGTCTGACCCACAAGCGCCGGTTGTCCGCGCTGGGCCCGGGCGGACTGTCCCGGGAACGCGCCGGGTTCGAGGTGCGCGACGTGCACCCCAGCCACTACGGCCGGATGTGCCCGATCGAGACCCCGGAAGGCCCCAACATCGGCCTGATCGGGTCGTTGTCCTCCTTCGCCAGGGTCAACCCGTTCGGGTTCATCGAAACCCCCTACCGCAAGGTGGTCAACGGGCAGGTCACCGACCAGTTGGACTACCTCACCGCCGATGAGGAGGACCGCTTCGTCGTCGCGCAGGCCAACTCCACGCTTGACGCCAGCGACAACCTGGTCGACGAGCGGGTGCTGGTGCGCCGCAAGGGCGGCGAGGTCGACTACATCGACCCGCACGGAGTGGACTACATCGACGTGTCCCCGCGCCAGATGGTGTCGGTGGCCACCGCGATGATCCCGTTCCTGGAACACGACGACGCTAACCGCGCCCTCATGGGGGCGAACATGCAGCGCCAGGCAGTGCCGCTGGTGCGTAGTGAGGCGCCGCTGGTGGGCACCGGCATGGAGCTGCGGGCGGCTGTTGACGCCGGGGAGGTCATCGTCACCGACGTCTCCGGGGTGATCGAGGAGGTCTCCGCCGACTTCGTCACGGTAATGGCTGACGACGGCAAGCGCAGCACGTACCGGATGCGCAAGTTCGCCCGCTCCAACCAGGGGACCTGCACCAACCAGCGGCCGATCGTGGACGAGGGTCAGCGGGTGGAGGCCGGGCAGGTACTGGCCGACGGCCCCTGTACCGAGAACGGTGAGATGGCCCTGGGCAAGAACCTGCTGGTGGCGATCATGCCGTGGGAGGGCCACAACTACGAGGACGCGATCATCCTCTCCCAGCGTCTGGTGGAGGAGGACGTGCTCACCTCCATCCACATCGAGGAGCACGAGATCGACGCTCGCGACACCAAGCTGGGTGCGGAGGAGATCACCCGCGACATCCCTAACGTGTCCGAGGAGGTGCTCGCCGACCTCGACGACCGCGGCGTCATCCGGATCGGGGCCGAGGTTCGTGACGGCGACGTGCTGGTCGGCAAGGTCACCCCCAAGGGGGAGACCGAGCTGACCCCGGAGGAGCGGCTGCTGCGGGCGATTTTCGGTGAGAAGGCCCGCGAGGTGCGCGATACCTCGCTGAAGGTGCCGCACGGCGAGACCGGCAAGGTCATCGGTATCCGGGTGTTCTCCCGCGACGATGACGACGACCTGCCCCCCGGTGTGAACGAACTCGTCCGGGTCTACGTGGCGCAGAAGCGCAAGATCCAGGACGGGGACAAGCTGGCCGGCCGGCACGGCAACAAGGGTGTGATCGGCAAGATCCTCCCGCAGGAGGACATGCCGTTCCTGCCCGACGGCACCCCCGTCGACATCATCCTGAACACCCACGGCGTACCGCGGCGGATGAACCTGGGCCAGATTCTGGAGATTCACCTCGGGTGGATCGCCAAGACCGGGTGGTCGATCAACGGCGACCCCGACTGGGCCAGCAAGTTCCCCGAAGAGTTGTACGCCGCAGAGCCGGGAACCAACACGGCCACGCCGGTCTTCGACGGCGCCCGCGAGGACGAGATCACCGGCTTGCTGGGGTCCACCCTGCCTAACCGCGACGGGGAGGTGATGGTCGGTGCGGACGGCAAGGCGCAGCTCTACGACGGTCGCTCCGGTGAGCCCTACCCGTACCCGGTGTCGGTCGGCTACATGTACATCATCAAGCTGCACCACCTGGTGGACGACAAGATCCATGCCCGCTCCACCGGGCCGTACTCGATGATCACCCAGCAGCCCCTCGGCGGTAAGGCCCAGTTCGGTGGCCAGCGCTTCGGTGAGATGGAGTGCTGGGCGATGCAGGCATACGGGGCCGCATACACCCTGCAGGAGCTGCTCACCATCAAGTCCGACGACGTGCTCGGTCGCGTCAAGGTCTACGAGGCAATCGTCAAGGGCGAGAACATCCCGGAACCCGGCATCCCGGAGTCGTTCAAGGTGCTGCTCAAGGAACTGCAGTCGCTGTGCCTGAACGTCGAGGTGCTCTCCAGCGACGGAGCGGCCATCGAGATGCGTGACACCGACGACGAGGACCTGGAGCGAGCTGCTGCCAACTTGGGCATCAACCTCTCCCGCAACGAGTCGGCCACGGTCGACGACCTCGTGAACTGACGCGCACACCCGGGGCGGGAGCAGTTCCCGCCCCGGGTCAGCGTCGGCCCCACCCCTCCGGCCGCCCGCACCGCACTGCTTCACCGTGCGGGCGCCACAACCCCCACGGGGGAAAGGAAGCGACGTGCTCGACGTCAACTTCTTCGATGAGCTCCGCATCGGTCTGGCCACGGCGGAGCACATCCGCCAGTGGTCTTACGGCGAGGTCAAGAAGCCCGAGACCATCAACTACCGCACGCTCAAGCCGGAGAAGGACGGCTTGTTCTGCGAGAAGATCTTCGGTCCCACCCGGGACTGGGAGTGCTACTGCGGCAAGTACAAGCGGGTGCGGTTCAAGGGCATCATCTGCGAGCGCTGCGGGGTGGAGGTGACCCGCGCCAAGGTGCGCCGCGAGCGGATGGGCCACATCGAACTCGCCGCCCCGGTCACCCACATCTGGTACTTCAAGGGTGTGCCGTCCCGGCTCGGCTACCTGCTGGACCTTGCTCCCAAGGATCTCGAGAAGATTATCTACTTCGCGGCCTACGTCATCACCTCCGTCGACGACGAGCTGCGGCACAACGAGCTGTCCACCCTCGAGGCCGAGATGGCGGTGGAGAAGAAGCGAGTCGCCGACCAGCGCGACGCCGACCTGGAGGCCCGGGCACGCAAGCTCGAGACCGACGTGGCCGAGCTGGAGGCCGAAGGCGCAAAGAGCGACGTGCGCCGCAAGGTCAAGGACGGTGGAGAACGGGAGATGCGTCAGCTCCGCGACCGCGCGGGACGCGAACTGGAGCGCCTGGACGAGATCTGGACGACGTTCGTCAAGCTCGCCCCCAAGCAGCTGGTGATCGACGAGATGATCTACCGCGAGCTGATCGACCGGTACGGGGAGTACTTCACCGGTGCGATGGGTGCGGAGTCCATCCAGCAGCTGATGGCGAGCTTCGACATCGACGCCGAGGCAGAGTCGTTGCGCGAGACCATCCGCAGCGGCAAGGGCCAGAAGAAGCTCCGCGCGCTGAAGCGGTTGAAGGTGGTGGCCGCGTTCCAGGCCACCCGCAACAACCCGCAGGGCATGGTGCTGGACTGCGTCCCGGTGATCCCGCCGGACCTGCGTCCGATGGTTCAGCTCGACGGTGGCCGCTTCGCCACCTCCGACCTCAACGACCTGTACCGCCGAGTGATCAACCGCAACAACCGGCTCAAGCGACTGATCGACCTCGGCGCACCCGAGATCATCGTGAACAACGAAAAGCGGATGCTGCAGGAGTCGGTGGACGCGCTGTTCGACAACGGTCGGCGTGGCCGCCCGGTCACCGGGCCGGGTAACCGTCCGCTGAAGTCGCTATCGGACCTGCTCAAGGGCAAGCAGGGCCGGTTCCGGCAGAACCTGCTGGGCAAGCGGGTGGACTACTCCGGCCGCTCGGTCATCGTGGTCGGCCCGCAGCTCAAGCTGCACCAGTGCGGCCTGCCCAAGCTGATGGCACTGGAGCTGTTCAAGCCGTTCGTGATGAAGCGGCTGGTGGACCTCAACCACGCGCAGAACATCAAGTCGGCCAAGCGGATGGTGGAACGTCAGCGTGCCCAGGTGTGGGACGTGCTGGAGGAGGTCATCGCCGAGCACCCGGTGCTGCTCAACCGTGCCCCGACCCTGCACCGCCTCGGTATCCAGGCCTTCGAGCCGCAGCTGGTGGAGGGCAAGGCTATCCAGCTGCACCCGCTGGTGTGTGAGGCGTTCAACGCCGACTTCGACGGTGACCAGATGGCGGTGCACCTGCCGCTGAGTGCGGAGGCGCAGGCCGAGGCACGGATTCTCATGCTGTCCAGCAACAACATCCTGTCCCCGGCCTCGGGTCGCCCGTTGGCGATGCCTCGGCTGGACATGGTGACCGGGCTGTTCCACCTCACCCGTGGGGTGGAGGGTGCCCTGGGTGAAGGTGGGGTGTACTCCACCCCGGCCGAGGCAATCATGGCGATGGACCGCGGCGTGCTGTCGGTGCAGGCCACGGTGAAGATCCGGGTCGACGACCTGCGCCCGCCGCGCGGTGCCGAGGCGGACATGGTGGAGCAGGGTTGGGTCCCTGGGACGCCGTGGCTGGCCACGACATCGCTGGGCCGGGTGCTGTTCAACCAGCTGCTGCCGTTGGACTACCCGTTCGTCAACGAGGAGATGCCCAAGAAGCGGCAGGCTGCGATCGTCAACGACCTGGCCGAGCGCTACCCGATGGTGGTGGTCGCCCAGACGCTGGACAAGCTAAAGGACGCCGGCTTCTACTGGGCCACCCGCTCGGGGGTGACGATCGCCATCTCCGACGTCATCGTCCCGCCGAACAAGCAGCAGATCCTGGACGGGTACGAGGCCCAAGCCGACGCCATCGAGAAGAAGTTCCAGCGCGGTGCGATCGCCGGCCCGGAGCGCCAGAGTGACCTGGAGAAGATCTGGACTGCCGCCAAGGACGAGGTGGCCGCGGCGATGGAGGCGAACTTCCCGGCGGACAACCCCATCCCGATGATCGTCAAGTCGGGCGCTGCCGGGAACATGCAGCAGGTGGTGCAGCTGGCCGGTATGCGCGGCATGGTCGCCAACACCAAGGGTGAGAACATCGTGCGCCCGATCAAGGCCAACTTCCGCGAAGGCCTGTCGGTGCTGGAGTACTTCATCTCCACCCACGGTGCCCGCAAGGGATTGGCCGACACCGCGCTGCGGACGGCCGACTCCGGCTACCTCACCCGGCGCTTGGTGGACGTCTCCCAGGACGTCATCGTCCGCGAGACCGACTGCGGCACCGAGCGGGGAATCGTCATGACGATCGCCACCGGGGCGCCCGACGGCACCCTGGTGCGGGACCCGCACGTGGAGACCAGCACCTATGCCCGAACCCTGGCCTCGGACGCGGTGGGCTCCGACGACGCGGTCATCATCGCCAGGGGAGCCGACCTCGGCGACCCGGCGCTGGAGGCGTTGATCAATGCGGGCATCACCGAGGCCCGGGTCCGTTCGGTGCTGACGTGTGAGTCGGGGACCGGGATCTGCGCCACCTGCTACGGCCGTTCCATGGCCACCGGGAAGCTGGTCGACGTCGGTGAGGCGGTGGGCATCGTCGCGGCGCAGTCCATCGGTGAGCCCGGCACGCAGCTGACCATGCGCACGTTCCACACCGGCGGGATCGGTGGTGGCGACATCACCGGTGGTCTGCCCCGGGTTCAGGAGCTATTCGAGGCCCGGGTGCCCAAGGGCAAGACGCCGATCGCTGATGTCAGTGGTCGGATCAGGCTGGAGGACACCGACCGCTTCTACAAGATCACCATCGTGCCCGACGACGGGGGCGAGGAGGTGGTGTACGAGAAGCTGTCCAAGCGTTCCCGGTTGAAGACCATCGCCGCCGAAGGCACCGAGCGGGTACTCGCCGACGGTGACCACGTGCAGGTGGGCGACCAGCTCCTGGAGGGGGCATCCGACCCGCACGAGGTGCTGCGGGTGATGGGGCCGCGCGAGGTGCAGATGCACCTGGTGGACGAGGTGCAGAAGGTGTACCGCAGCCAGGGCGTGTCGATCCACGACAAGCACATCGAGGTCATCGTCCGCCAGATGCTGCGGCGGGTGACGATCATCGACTCCGGGGCCACCGAGTTCCTGCCCGGTTCGCTCACCGAGCGCAGCGAGTTCGAGGCTGCCAACCGGCGCGTGGTGGCCGAGGGCAACGAGCCCGCGGCCGGGCGTCCGGTGCTGATGGGGATCACCAAGGCGTCGCTGGCCACCGAGTCCTGGTTGTCGGCTGCGTCGTTCCAGGAGACCACCAGGGTGCTCACCGATGCCGCGATCAACGGCCGCAGTGACAAGCTGATCGGGCTCAAGGAGAACGTGATCATCGGCAAGCTGATCCCGGCGGGTACCGGTATCAACCGTTACCGCAACATCACGGTTGCGCCCACCGAGGAGGCCCGGGCCGCGGCTTACGCCGTGCAGACCTACGACGACGGGTTCTACTCACCCGACGTGTTCGGTGCCTCCACCGGTGCGGCGGTGCCGCTGGACGACTACGGGTTCGGCGGCGACTACCGCTGATCCCCCTCCCCGGGGCAGATAGCGGGCTATCCGTCGCTGAAGCGGCGCCCGCACCGCACATAGCCCGCTATCTGCCGGGTAGGGCTCGCTTTGACCTCCGGTCGCGCGGGCGAGTATCGTTGTCGGTTGTGCCCGACGTGATCGGGACGATCCGTGTGCCTGGACTACGGCGACTGCCCTGCGACGTTGGGCTGTTGCCGCTCAGGTCCCCCGACACGCCCGACCGCCGGTGCGGCCGCGGGGTTGCGCGAGATGCAGTCCAGCACGACAGAAATCGCGTTCTGTACGTCACAGCCACAGGAGAAAGCCGGTCTATGCCCACCATCCAGCAGCTGGTCCGCAAGGGTCGCCAGGACAAGGTCGCCAAACTCAAGACGGCGGCCCTGAAGGGGAGCCCCCAGCGGCGTGGGGTGTGCACCCGCGTTTACACCACCACCCCGAAGAAGCCGAACTCCGCGCTGCGCAAGGTGGCCCGCGTCCGGTTGACCAGCCAGGTCGAGGTCACCGCCTACATCCCGGGTGAGGGTCACAACCTGCAGGAGCACTCCATGGTGCTGGTGCGTGGTGGCCGGGTGAAGGACCTCCCCGGTGTGCGGTACAAGATCATCCGTGGCTCCCTGGATACCCAGGGTGTGAAGGGCCGCAAGCAGGCCCGCAGCAAGTACGGCGCGAAGAAGGAGAAGAGCTAATGCCGCGCAAGGGCCCAGCACCCAAGCGTCCGCTGGTCAACGACCCGGTCTACGGATCACCGTTGGTCACCCAGCTGGTGAACAAGATCTTGCTCGACGGGAAGAAGTCGATCGCGGAATCCATCGTGTACGGCGCGTTGGAAGGTTGCCGTGACAAGACCGGAACCGACCCGGTGGTGACGCTCAAGCGCGCGCTGGACAACGTCAAGCCGGCATTGGAGGTCCGCAGCCGCCGCGTTGGCGGGGCCACCTACCAGGTGCCGATCGAGGTGCGGCCCGGACGATCCACCACCCTCGCGCTGCGCTGGCTGGTGTCCTTCTCCAGGGCGCGGCGGGAGAAGACGATGGTCGACCGACTGGCCAACGAACTGCTCGACGCCAGCAACGGTCTCGGGGCGAGCGTCAAGCGCCGCGAGGACACCCACAAGATGGCGGAATCGAACAAGGCCTTCGCGCACTACCGCTGGTGACTGCGCGTCGACGCCGCCACAGAAGCTGGCGTCGATGCCATCCCATCAGCACCATCCCACCAGGACCACCACGGCTGGGCCGCCGGTGATCCGACGCAGACACCCGATCGGGAGCGACACTCGTGGCACAGGACGTGCTGACCGACCTCAACAAGGTCCGCAACATCGGCATCATGGCGCACATCGACGCCGGCAAGACCACCACCACCGAGCGGATCCTGTACTACACCGGGATCAGCTACAAGATCGGCGAGGTGCACGACGGTGCCGCGACGATGGACTGGATGGAGCAGGAGCAGGAGCGCGGCATCACGATCACCTCCGCCGCCACCACCTGCTTCTGGGACGGCAACCAGATCAACATCATCGACACCCCCGGTCACGTGGACTTCACCGTCGAGGTGGAGCGGTCCCTGCGGGTGTTGGACGGCGCCGTTGCGGTGTTCGACGGCAAGGAAGGCGTCGAGCCGCAGTCAGAGCAGGTCTGGCGTCAAGCCGACAAGTACGACGTTCCCCGGATCTGCTTCGTCAACAAGATGGACAAGCTGGGCGCCGACTTCTACTTCACCGTGCGCACCATCACCGAGCGTCTCGGTGCCCGCCCGTTGGTGATCCAGCTGCCGATCGGCGCCGAGGACACCTTCGAAGGCGTCGTCGACCTGGTGGAGAACCGCGCGCTGGTATGGAGCGGTGAGACGAAGCTCGGCGAGAAGTATGACATCCAGGACATCCCGGTTGAGTTGGTCGAGCAGGCCGCGGAGTACCGGGAGAAGCTGCTGGAGACGGTCGCTGAGTCCGACGAGACCCTGCTGGAGAAGCACTTCAGCGGCGAGGGTCTGACGGTGGCCGAGATCAAGGCGGCGATCCGGAAGATGACCGTCGCCAGTGAGCTGTACCCGGTGCTGTGCGGTTCGGCGTTCAAGAACAAGGGCGTGCAGCCCATGCTCGACGCCGTGGTCGCCTACCTGCCCTCCCCGCTGGACGTGGAGGCCACCACCGGGCACGTCGTCGGCCGCGAGGATGAGCTGATCACCCGCCGCCCGAGTACCGACGAGCCGTTCGCCGCGCTCGCCTTCAAGGTCGCCACCCACCCGTTCTTCGGCAAGCTGACCTACGTGCGGGTCTATTCCGGTCGGCTGGACTCCGGGTCGCAGGTGATCAACTCCACCAAGGGCAAGAAGGAGCGCATCGGCAAGCTCTTCCAAATGCACTCCAACAAAGAGAACCCGGTCGACTCCGCCTCAGCCGGGCACATCTACGCGGTGATCGGGCTCAAGGACACCACCACCGGGGACACCCTCTGCGACCCGCAGCACCAGATCGTGTTGGAGTCCATGACCTTCCCGGAACCGGTCATCTCGGTGGCCATCGAGCCCAAGACCAAGAGCGACCAGGAAAAGCTGGGCACCGCCATCCAGAAGCTGGCCGAGGAGGACCCGACGTTCCGGGTCAACCTGGACGAGGAGACCGGTCAGACGGTGATCGCCGGGATGGGCGAGCTGCACCTAGACATTCTGGTGGACCGGATGCGCCGGGAGTTCAAGGTCGAGGCGAACGTGGGCAAGCCGCAGGTGGCCTACCGCGAGACCATCCGCAAGACCGTGGACAAGCACCCGTACACCCACAAGAAGCAGACCGGCGGGTCGGGTCAGTTCGCCAAGGTCATCATCAAGCTGGAGCCGTGGCACGGCGAGGACGGCGCGATGTATGAGTTCGAGAACGCCGTGACCGGTGGTCGTGTCCCCCGGGAGTACATCCCGTCGGTGGACGCCGGGGCCCAGGACGCCATGCAGTACGGCGTGCTGGCCGGTTACCCGCTGGTGAACGTCAAACTGACGTTGCTCGACGGTGCCTACCACGAGGTGGACTCCTCGGAGATGGCATTCAAGGTCGCCGGCTCGATGGCCATGAAGGAGGCCGCGCGCATGGCGTCCCCGGTCATCCTGGAGCCGATGATGTCCGTCGAGGTCACGACGCCGGAGGACTACATGGGCGACGTGATCGGCGACCTCAACTCCCGCCGTGGCCAGATCCAGGCCATGGAGGAACGCAGTGGTGCTCGCGTGGTGAAGGCGCTGGTCCCGCTGTCGGAGATGTTCGGCTACGTGGGTGACTTGCGCTCGCGCACCCAGGGCCGGGCGAACTACTCGATGGTCTTCGACTCCTACGCGGAGGTTCCGCAGAACGTCGCGAAGGAGATCATCGCGAAGGCCACCGGGGAGTGACCCGATAGCCTGTACCCACCTGGGTGCAACCATCGAGTGCGACCAGCGGGCTCGGAGCACCTGTTCCGGCCAGCACGAAACAGACCTGACAACCAGAATTGCTGCGCAGATCGTGCAGCGCACGAAGTCCAGGAGGACATCCAGTGGCGAAGGCGAAGTTCCAGCGGACGAAGCCGCACGTCAACATCGGCACCATCGGTCATATCGACCACGGCAAGACGACGCTGACGGCGGCCATCACCAAGGTGCTGCACGACAAGTTCCCCGACCTGAACGAGGCCTCGGCCTTCGATCAGATCGACAAGGCTCCCGAGGAGCGTCAGCGCGGCATCACCATCTCCATCTCGCACGTGGAGTACCAGACCGAGAAGCGGCACTACGCGCACGTCGACTGCCCCGGTCACGCCGACTACATCAAGAACATGATTACCGGCGCGGCGCAGATGGACGGCGCGATCCTGGTCGTGGCCGCGACCGACGGTCCCATGCCGCAGACCAAGGAGCACGTGCTGCTGGCACGGCAGGTTGGTGTGCCCTACATCGTGGTCGCCCTGAACAAGGCCGACATGGTCGACGACGAGGAGATCCTGGAGCTCGTCGAGCTCGAGGTCCGCGAACTGCTCAGCGACTACGAGTTCCCCGGCGACGACCTGCCGATCGTGCACGTTTCCGCGCTGAAGGCGCTCGAGGGTGACGCGGAGTGGGCCGAGAAGATCGTCGAACTGATGAATGCCGTCGACGACGCCATCCCGGACCCGGTTCGCGAGACGGACAAGCCCTTCCTGATGCCGGTGGAGGATGTGTTCACCATCACCGGCCGCGGCACCGTGGTTACCGGCCGGGTCGAGCGTGGTGTGGTGAACGTGAACGAGGACGTCGAGCTGGTGGGCATCCGGGAAAAGTCGCAGAAGACCACCGTCACCGGTGTGGAGATGTTCCGCAAGCTGCTTGATCAGGGTCAGGCCGGGGACAACGTCGGTCTGCTGGTCCGCGGCATCAAGCGCGAGGACGTCGAGCGCGGCATGGTCGTCGTGAAGCCCGGTACCACCACGCCGCACACCGAGTTCGAGGGCAACGTCTACATCCTGTCCAAGGAGGAGGGCGGCCGGCACACCCCGTTCTTCAACAACTACCGTCCGCAGTTCTACTTCCGCACCACGGACGTCACCGGTGTGGTCACGTTGCCCGAGGGCACCGAGATGGTGATGCCGGGCGACAACACCGAGATGAGCGTGCAGCTCATCCAGCCGATCGCCATGGACGAGGGGCTGCGGTTCGCCATCCGTGAGGGTGGCCGGACGGTCGGCGCCGGACGGGTCACCAAAATCAACAAGTAGGCGATCAACACCTAGCCTCCAGATTTGGTCTGCCCTGCACCCTGTGGCAGACTGATCGGGTTGCCCATCGAGGGTGGCCGGAACATTCCGGCCACCCTCGATCGGCGGGCAGGATCGGCAGCGTCTCAGCGGCGCGTCAGTATGTCGGTCGGCGCGACACACCCGACCGCGTGTACCGGACAGCGCCGCAGGCGAGACCACTAGACAGCCACCGCAGATTTCTGCGAGAAGAGGAACGGCAAGCCACCATGGCGGGACAAAAGATCCGCATCCGGCTCAAGGCCTACGACCATGAAGCGATCGACGCGTCAGCGCGCAAGATCGTGGAGACCGTGACCCGTACCGGGGCGCGCGTGGTCGGCCCGGTGCCGTTGCCCACCGAGAAGAACGTGTACTGCGTCATCCGCTCGCCGCACAAGTACAAAGACTCCCGCGAGCACTTCGAGATGCGCACCCACAAGCGGCTCATCGACATCCTGGACCCGACGCCGAAGACGGTCGACGCGCTGATGCGCATCGACCTCCCGGCGAGCGTCGACGTCAACATCCAGTGAGTGCGGCGGAGACAACTGACATGACAGAGAACAAGATGGCCGGGATCCTGGGCAGCAAGCTCGGGATGACCCAGGTCTTCGACGAGAACAATCGGATCGTGCCGGTGACCGTCGTGCAGGCTGGCCCGTGCGTGGTGACACAGGTGCGCACCATGGACAAAGACGGTTACACAGCTGTGCAGCTGGCCTACGGTGCAATCGACCCGCGCCGGGTCACCAAGCCGGTTGCCGGGCAGTACACCTCCTCGGGGTCCACACCGCGGCGCCACATCGTCGAGCTGCGGATGGCCGACGTCAGCGGGTACGAGGTGGGCCAGGAGGTGACGGCCGACGTGTTCGCCGACGGCGCCGTGGTCGACGTGGTGGGCACCAGCAAGGGCAAGGGCACCGCCGGCGTGATGAAGCGCCACGGCTTCCACGGCCTCGGAGCTGGCCACGGGGTCAAGCGCAAGCACCGCTCGCCCGGCTCGATCGGTGGCGCGTCGACGCCAGGGCGGGTGTTCAAGGGCGTGCGGATGGCCGGCCGGATGGGCAACGACCGGGTGACCACCCAGAACCTGACCGTGCACCGGGTCGACGCCGAGTCCGGCCTGCTGCTGATCAAGGGTGCAATCCCTGGCAACAAGGGTGGCCTGGTGTTGGTCAAGACGGCCACGAAGGGTGGTGCGCTCTGATGACGGTGAACACCGAGAAGCAGCCCGTCGACGACGTCGACACGCTGACGCTGGACGTGCGCAAGGCAGACGGCAGCAGCGACGGGACCGTGACGCTGCCCGCGCAGTTGTTCGGTGTCCAGGCCAACGTGGCGCTCATGCACCAGGTGGTCGTGGCGCAAATGGCAGCTGCGCGCCAAGGCACGCACAAGGCCAAGACCCGGGCGGAGGTGTCCGGTGGTGGGCGCAAGCCCTACCGCCAGAAGGGCACCGGTCGCGCCCGGCAGGGTTCGACCAGGGCTCCGCAGTTCGTCGGCGGTGGCACCTCGCACGGGCCGGTGCCGCGCAGCTACGCCCAGCGCACCCCCAAGAAGATGATCGCCGCGGCGTTGCGCGGTGCGCTCTCCGACCGCGCTGGCTCCAGCCGCATCCACGTGATCGACGAGCTGGTCGCTGCCGGGACACCCTCTACCAAGGCCGCCCGCGCCTTCCTCAGCCTGCTCTCGGACCGGCGGCGTTTCCTGGTGGTGATCGACCGGACCGACACCGCGGCGTGGAAGAGCCTGGGAAACCTGCCCGACACTCACCCCATCGCCCCCGACCAGCTGAACACCTACGACGTGCTCGCCAGTGACGACGTGGTGTTCACCCGATCCGCGCTGGCCAGCTACGTTGCCGGCCCGCCGCGCGGGCGCAGTGTGAATGCCTCGGCCCGGTCCAGTGAGGTCCCCGACACCGAGACCACCGACACCGAGGCCACCAACACCGAGGCCGAGGAGGAGGGCAAATGATCGACGACCCGCGCGACGTGCTGTTGGCACCGGTCATCTCGGAGAAGTCCTACGGGCTGCTCGAGGCCAACACGTACACGTTCCTGGTGGCGCCGCAGGCCAACAAAACCCAAATCAAGATCGCGGTGGAGAAGGTTTTCGGTGTGAGCGTGACTAACGTCAACACCGCCAATCGCCAGGGCAAGCGCAAGCGAACCAAGTTCGGCTACGGCAAGCGCAAGGACACCAAGCGCGCACTCGTGACGCTGTCGGCCGACAGCAAGCCCATCGAGATCTTCGGGGGCCCGGCCGCCTGAGGCGCCGGGACTACCGAGGACCAGGGCAGTAGAAGCTGAGGACTGAGACGACATGGCAATTCGCAAGTACAAGCCGACCACCCCCGGTCGTCGTGGCGCCAGTGTGGCCGACTTCGCCGAGATCACCCGCTCCACGCCGGAGAAGTCGCTGGTGCGCCCGCTGCACGGGCGCGGTGGTCGAAATGCACACGGCCGGATCACCACCCGGCACCAGGGTGGCGGGCACAAGCGCGCCTACCGCGTCATCGACTTCCGCCGGTCGGACAAGGACGGCGTGCCGGCCAAGGTCGCGCACATCGAGTACGACCCCAACCGCACCTCACGCATTGCCCTGCTGCACTACGCCGATGGGGAGAAGCGCTACATCCTGGCTCCGGCCAGGCTGAAACAGGGTGACACCGTGGAGGCCGGCGCCCGCGCCGACATCAAACCCGGTAACAACCTGCCGCTGCGTAACATCCCGACCGGCACGGTGATCCACGGGATTGAGCTACGCCCCGGCGGTGGTGCGAAGATCGCCCGCTCCGCTGGCACCTCCGTGCAGCTGGTCGCCAAGGACGGTCCCTATGCGCAGCTGCGCATGCCGTCGGGGGAGATCCGCAACGTCGACGTGCGCTGCCGGGCGTCGATCGGTGAGGTGGGTAACGCCGAGCAGTCCAACATCAACTGGGGCAAGGCCGGCCGCATGCGGTGGAAGGGCAAACGCCCGAGCGTGCGTGGTGTCGTGATGAACCCGGTCGACCACCCGCACGGTGGTGGTGAGGGTAAGACGTCCGGCGGTCGGCACCCGGTGAGCCCCTGGGGCCAGCCAGAGGGCCGCACCCGCAAGTCCAAGCCGAGCGACAAGCTCATCGTGCGGCGCCGCCGTACCGGCAAGAACAAGCGCTGACCAAGGAGGGAGTGCAGGATGCCACGCAGCCTGAAGAAGGGCCCGTTCGTCGATGACCACCTCCTTGCGAAGGTGGACGTCCAGAACGGCAAGGGGACCAAGCAGGTCATCAAGACCTGGTCCCGACGTTCGACGATCATCCCGGACTTCATCGGTCACACCTTCGCGGTGCACGACGGCCGCAAGCATGTGCCGGTGTTCGTCTCCGACTCGATGGTCGGGCACAAGCTCGGGGAGTTCGCTCCGACGCGAACGTTCCGTGGCCACATCAAGGACGACCGCAAGGCTCGCCGCCGCTGAGCGGCGAGTCCCAGCTAGTGCGAGTTCCAGTCAGCAAGAGCCAGACCCAGCAAGACCGAGACAGCAAGGGGTATCAGCACATGGACGCCCATGACGTCGCACGCGGCAACGGGGATCTCCCGCGCGCCGTGGCGCGGGCTCGCTATGTCAGCGTCACACCGATGAAAGCCCGTCGAGTGGTGGCACTGATCAAGGGTCGCCCAGCTACCGAGGCGCTCTCGGTCCTGAGGTTCGCACCTCAAGCGGCGAGCGAGCCGGTGGCTAAGGTGCTCGCCAGCGCGGTCGCCAACGCGGAGAACAACCTGGGGCTGGATCCTGCCACGCTGGTGGTCGTCATCGCCTACGTCGACGAGGGACCCACGCTGAAGCGTTTCCAGCCGCGGGCTCAGGGTCGGGCGTTCCGTATTCGCAAGCGCACCAGCCACATCACCATCGAGGTAGAGAGTCGGCCCCGCCGCGGCGCCGACGCCTCCCCCCGCAACCGCAGGAGTCCGGCCGTCGCGGCCGGCGCGAAGGGAAGTGCTTCCTAGTGGGTCAGAAAATCAACCCGCACGGCTTCCGGCTGGGCATCACCACGGACTGGAAGTCCCGCTGGTACGCCGACAAGCAGTACGCGGAGTACGTGAAAGAGGACGTCGCGATCCGACGACTGCTGGCCACTGGCATGGAGCGGGCCGGAATCGCCAAGGTGGAGATCGAGCGCACCCGCGACCGGGTGCGGGTGGACATCCACACCGCGCGTCCGGGCATCGTGATCGGACGCCGCGGGGCCGAGGCCGATCGCATTCGCACCGACCTGGAGAAGCTGACCGGCAAGCAGGTGCAGCTGAACATCCTGGAGGTCCGTAACGCGGAATCCGAGGCGCAGCTGGTAGCCCAGGGTGTCGCCGAACAGCTGTCCAACCGGGTGGCGTTCCGGCGGGCGATGCGCAAGGCGATCCAGTCGGCCATGCGTCAGCCACAGGTCAAGGGCATCCGGGTGCAGTGCTCCGGCCGCCTCGGTGGCGCCGAGATGTCCCGGTCGGAGTTCTACCGGGAGGGCCGGGTCCCGCTGCACACACTGCGTGCCGACATCGACTACGGCCTGTACGAGGCCAAGACCACGTTCGGCCGAATCGGCGTCAAGGTGTGGATCTACAAGGGCGATATCGTCGGCGGTCGCCACGAGACCGTCGAGGTGGACCCGCGAGCGCCCCGTCGTGACCGGGCGGCGGCCCCCAAGCGTCGCTCCGGGGCTTCCGGGACCACGGCAACGAGCACCGACGCCGGCCGTGCTGCGGCTGAGTCCGCCAGTGGGTCCGTCCCGCCGGCGCCGGTGGCGGCAGCGAGCGCCACCAGCGCACCCGTCGACGTCGTGGAGGGCTGATCGATGTTGATTCCCCGCAGGGTCGCCCACCGCAAACAGCACCACCCCAGTCGTTCAGGGGCGGCCTCAGGCGGTACCCGGGTGACCTTTGGTGAGTACGGGATCCAGGCGCTGGAGCCGGCTTACGTGAGCAACCGCCAGATCGAATCGGCTCGTATCGCGATCAACCGCCACATCAAGCGCGGTGGCAAGGTGTGGATCACGATCTTTCCGGATCGACCGTTGACCAAGAAGCCGGCCGAGACGCGAATGGGTTCCGGTAAGGGCTCGGTGGAGTACTGGGTAGCCAACGTCAAGCCCGGCCGGGTGATGTTCGAGATGAGCTACCCCAACGAGGAGACCGCCCGCGAGGCGCTGCGCCGGGCGATGCACAAGCTCCCGATGAAGTGCCGGATCGTGACCAGGGAGGGGCAGTTCTGATGGCAGGCGCAACGCAAGCCGCTGAGCTCCGCGAGCTGACCGGCGAGGAGCTCACCAGCAAGCTCCGGGAAGCCAAGGAGGAACTGTTTAACCTCCGATTCCAAATGGCCACCGGCCAACTGGACAACAACCGCAGGTTGCGCACGGTGCGGCATGAGATTGCCCGCGTGTACACCGTGATGCGCGAGCGTGAGCTCGGCTTGGCCGTCGCTCCGGAATCTGACGAGGGTGCAGCGTGAGTGAGAAGGATGAGGCAGTGAGTTCGGACATGACCAGCACCGCGACGACCACCCCAGCGAAGACGCCCCGCACGGAGGTCCCGCGGGCCAACCGCAAGGTACGCGTCGGATACGTGGTGTCGGACAAGATGCAGAAGACGATTGTGGTCGAGCTGGAGGACCGGGTGAAGCACCCGATGTACAGCAAGATTATTCGTCGGACGTCCAAGGTGAAGGCCCATGACGAGGCCAGCCAGGCCGGGGTGGGCGACCGGGTGCGGCTGATGGAGACCCGGCCGCTGTCGGCCACCAAGCGTTGGCGGCTGGTCGCGGTGTTGGAGAAGGCGAAGTGATCGGCCGCAGTGGGTGCTCCCCGGCCGCATCGGCCCACTCCGATCGAGCACTGTCAGAGCAGGTTGGAGCGCGCGCGTCGGGTCAGAAATCCGGCGGGCAACCAGCAGGTCAGGAGTTGACGTGATTCAGCAGGAGTCGCGACTGCGAGTCGCTGACAACACCGGTGCCAAGGAGATCTTGTGCATCCGGGTGCTCGGCGGCTCGGCTCGGCGCTATGCCGGGATCGGCGACGTCATAGTGGCTACCGTGAAGGACGCCATTCCGGGAGCCGGGGTCAAACGCGGCGACGTGGTCAAGGCCGTCATTGTGCGGACCTCCAAAGAACGCCGCCGACCCGACGGGTCCTACATCCGCTTCGACGAGAACGCTGCCGTTCTGATCAAGCCGGACAACGAACCGAGGGGCACCCGCATCTTCGGCCCGGTGGGCCGTGAACTGCGGGACAAGCGGTTCATGAAGATCATCTCGCTGGCACCGGAGGTGTTGTGATGAAGGTGCACAAAGGTGACACGGTGGTGGTGGTGTCCGGTAAGGACAAGGGCGCTAAGGGCAAGGTCATTCAGGCCTACCCGGAGACCGAGCGGGTACTCGTCGAGGGTGTCAACCGGATTAAGAAGCACACCCCGGTCTCCAGCACCCAGCGCGGTGCCTCCAGCGGAGGCATCGTGACCCAGGAGGCAGCTATTCACGTGTCCAACGTGATGGTGGTGGACTCCGACGGCAAGCCGACCCGGGTGGGCTACCGCACCGAAGAGCCTGACGCTGCCGGCAAGGTGCGGCGGGTTCGCGTGTCGAAGAAGAACGGGAAGGACATCTGATGACCAGCGCGGACACCACGCTTGCCCCCAGCATCCCCCGACTCAAGACCCGCTACCGTGCCGAGATCCGCGCCGCGCTGCAGGAGCAGTACTCCTACGCCAACGCCATGCAGGTACCCGGCGTGGTCAAGGTCGTGGTCAACATGGGTGTCGGCGACGCCGCCCGCGACGCCAAGCTGATCGACGGTGCGGTGCGCGACCTGTCCCTGATCACCGGGCAGAAGCCGGAAATCCGTAAGGCGCGCAAGTCCATCGCACAGTTCAAGCTGCGCGAGGGCATGCCGATCGGGGCCAGGGTGACCCTGCGCGGCGACCGGATGTGGGAGTTCCTGGACCGGCTGGTGAGCATTGCGTTGCCCCGGATCAGGGACTTCCGTGGATTGTCGGGAACGCAGTTCGACGGCAACGGCAACTACACCTTCGGACTCAACGAGCAGTCGATGTTCCACGAGATCGACGTGGACTCCATCGACCGCCCACGTGGGATGGACATCACCGTGGTGACCTCCGCGACGAACAACGAGGAGGGTCGGGCGCTGCTGAAGCACCTGGGCTTCCCCTTCAGGGAGAACTGAGCATGGCCAAGAAGGCGCTCGTCAACAAGGCGAACAGCAAGCCGAAGTTCGCTGTCCGCGCGTATACGCGCTGCCAGCGCTGCGGCCGGCCACACGCGGTGTTCCGCAAGTTCGGGCTGTGCCGGATCTGCCTGCGCGAGATGGCCCACGCAGGTGAGCTACCCGGCGTGCGCAAGTCCTCCTGGTGAGCGGCACAGCGCACGACCGCACCACCCAGCGGGCCAGCCGGTCCGCTTGCACTCAGCTTCGCCGTAGGCCCGTCCGCCAGCACCTGGCGCACGTGGGAACCGCGGCGGGAAAGTGAACAGGTCACCGCAATGACCATGACCGATCCGATCGCAGACATGCTGACTCGTCTGCGCAACGCGAACTCGGCCTACCACGACGTCGTCGTGATGCCGCACTCCAAACTCAAGGCGCACATCGCGGAGATCCTGCAGCGCGAGGGCTACATCGGTGGCTACCGCACCGAGGCCGCCACCGTCGGCCAGTCGCTGGTGGTAGACCTGAAGTACGGACCCAACCGCGAGCGCAGCATCGCCGGCGTGCGGCGGGTGTCCAAGCCCGGCCTGCGGGTGTACGCGAAATCCACCAACCTGCCCAAGGTTCTGGGCGGCCTCGGCGTGGCAATCATCTCCACGTCGACCGGGCTGCTCACCGACCGTCAGGCGGCCAAGCAGGGAGTAGGCGGGGAAGTCCTCGCCTACGTCTGGTGAGGAAGGCCTGACATGTCGCGCATCGGAAAGCTCCCCGTCGCGGTCCCGTCCGGAGTGGACGTGGCCATCGAGGGGCAGATCGTCAAGGTCACCGGACCCAAGGGCACCCTGGCCACCACCATCGCCGAACCCATCGTGGTCGAGCGGGTGCAAGACGGCACCGTCGCGGTGACCCGTCCCGACGACGAACGGCGCAGCCGGTCGTTGCACGGGCTGTCCCGCACCTTGGTGCAGAACATGGTCGTCGGAGTCACCGATGGCTACACCCGCCGGATGGAGATCCACGGGGTCGGCTACCGGGTGGCGCTGAAGGGCTCCGACCTGGAGTTCGCGCTCGGCTACAGCCACCCGGTGCCGGTCGCGGCACCGGCGGGCATCACCTTCGCGGTGGAGACCCCCACCCGGTTCTCCATCACCGGGATCGACAAGCAACAGGTAGGGCAGATCGCCGCCAACATCCGACGTCTGCGCCGCCCGGACCCCTACAAGGGCAAGGGTGTGCGGTACGCCGGCGAGGTCATTCGCCGCAAGGTCGGAAAGACGGGTAAGTGAGATGAGCACAGCAACCACCACCAAGCGGACTCCGGTCGGCAGGGACGTATCCACCCGACGACGGCTGTCCAAGGCGCGCCGGCACTTCCGGCTGCGCAAGAAGGTCAGCGGGTCCGCGGCCCGGCCGAGGCTCGTAGTGAACCGCTCGGCGCGGCACCTGCACGTGCAGCTCATCGACGACCTGGCCGGGCACACGCTGGCCGCGGCGTCGACGATCGAAGCCGAGGTCCGTGCGCTGGACGGGGACAAGACAGCTCGCGCCCGACGAGTCGGCGAGCTGATCGCCGACCGCGCCAAGGCCGCTGGGGTCGGCGCAGTGGTGTTCGACCGTGGCGGTCACGACTACCACGGGCGGATCGCGGCACTGGCCGACGCGGCCCGCGCAGGCGGGTTGGTGTTCTGATGAGCACCGCTCAGTTCGCACCCATCGATGAAACGAACGGAAGGACAGCCTGATGCCGGGACGTGTACGGCGCGATGGCGCACCCGCAGGCACCGGCGCACCCGCCGGAGCCGGTGGCGGCGACCGCCGAGACCGGCGCGACGGTGGGCGCGCCGGTGCCCCGGACAAGCCCAGCCACCTGGAGCGGGTGGTGGCCATCAACCGGGTGTCCAAGGTCGTCAAGGGTGGTCGGCGGTTCAGCTTCACCGCCCTGGTCATCGTGGGCGACGGCAACGGCATGGTCGGGGTCGGCTACGGCAAGGCCAAGGAGGTGCCCGCCGCCATCCAGAAGGGGGTCGACGAGGCCCGTAAGGGCTTCTTTCGGGTGCCGATGATCGCCAGCACCATCACCCACCCGGTGCAGGGCGAGGCGGCAGCGGGAGTGGTGCTGCTGCGACCGGCAAGTCCCGGTACCGGCGTCATCGCCGGCGGGCCGGTGCGCGCTGTGCTGGAGTGCGCCGGTATCCACGACATCCTGTCGAAGTCCCTGGGTAGTGACAACGCCATCAACGTCGTGCACGCGACAGTGGCGGCGCTGCAGAGTCTGCAACGCCCCGAGGAGGTTGCGGCCCGCCGCGGCCTGCCCATCGAAGATGTTGCTCCCGCCGGGATGTTGCGGGCGCGCGCCGGACAGGGAGTGTGAGTGTGATGGCCGATCAGAAGACAGCCGAGCTGATCGTGACCCAGGTCCGCAGCACCATCGGTACCAAGAAGAACCAACGCGAGACGCTGCGTACCCTGGGTCTGCACAAGATCCGGCAGTCCGTCGTCCGAACCGACGACGCGCAGGTCCGCGGCATGATCAAGACCGTGCGCCACCTGGTGACGGTGGAGGAGGTGTCATCGTGACGATCAAACTGCACCATCTGCGCCCGGCGCCGGGCTCCAAGCAGGCCAAGGTACGAGTGGGACGTGGTGAGGGCGGCAAGCGCGGTAAAACCGCCGGCCGCGGGACCAAGGGCACCAAAGCGCGCAAGAACGTGCCAGCCTCGTTCGAGGGTGGACAGATGCCGCTGCATATGCGGCTACCCAAACTCAAGGGCTTCACCAACCCGTTCCGTACCGAGTACCAGGTGGTGAACATCGGTGACCTGGCGCGGCTGTTCCCCGACGGTGGAACCGTGGGACCGGAGGAACTGGTGGCCAGGGGTGCGGTGCGCCGCAACCAGCTGGTGAAGGTGCTCGGCGATGGCGACCTGGGTTCGGTGACGCTGCAGGTCAGCGCGAACAAGTTCTCCTCAGCGGCGCGCGAGAAGATTGCCGCAGCCGGCGGCAGCACATCCGAGGTGTGAACGCCACCGGGCTCCGGCGAGGATCGCTGCGCCGGAGCCAGAGCTGGCGCGGCTGTTAGAGTCGAGGACCGGCGCGTACGCCACCAGACCGTTCGTCCCCACCTCGTGCCGCGCAGGCTGGAGACGACCCGCCCGTAGCTGTCAGGAGGATGTGTGCTCTCCGCCTTCGTCTCCGCTTTCAAGACGCCGGACCTGAGGCGGAAGATCTTCTTCACCCTCGGCATCCTGGCCCTGTACCGGGTGGGTACCACCCTGCCGTCGCCGGGAGTGTCCTACTCCAATATTCAGCAGTGTCTACGCACTGTCGCCGGCGGCGACAGCCAAAGCATCTACTCCCTGATCAACCTGTTCAGCGGCGGTGCTTTGCTGCAGCTGTCGGTGTTTGCGCTGGGCATCATGCCCTACATCACCGCCAGCATCATCGTCCAGCTGTTGACGGTCGTCATCCCGCGGTTCGAGGAGCTGCGCAAGGAAGGCCAGTCCGGCCAGGCCAAGATGACGCAGTACACCCGCTACCTGACGATTGCCCTGGCGGTGCTGCAGTCCACTGGCATCGTGGCCCTGGCGGTCCGCGGAAACCTGTTCCAGGGCTGCAACAAGGACCTCTATCCGGCGATCCCCGGCAGCACGATCTTTTCCATGGTGGTGGTCGTGATCTCGATGACCGCTGGGACCGCGGTGATTATGTGGCTCGGTGAGCTGATCACCGACCGTGGGGTCGGCAACGGCATGTCCCTGTTGATCTTCACCTCGATCGCCGCCCGCATCCCTTCCGAGGGCAAAGCGGTGCTGGACAGCCGGGGCGGGTTGGTGTTCGTGCTGGTGCTGGCGGCGGCACTGCTCATCATCGCGAGCGTCATCTTCGTGGAGCAGGGGCAGCGTCGAATACCCGTGCAGTACGCCAAGCGCATGGTGGGTCGGCGGATGTACGGGGGGACGTCGACCTACCTGCCGTTGAAGGTCAACCAGGCCGGGGTCATCCCGGTGATCTTCGCCTCGTCATTGCTGTACCTGCCGAACCTGCTCTCCCAGATCACCACCTCCGCCAACGCTGCTCCCAACGCCTGGCAGCGCTTCATCAACACCTACCTGGTCAGCCCGTCCAGCCTGAGCTACATCGGGCTGTACTTCGCGTTGATCGTCTTCTTCACCTACTTCTACGTCGCGATCACCTTCAACCCTGAGGAACGTGCCGACGAAATGAAGAAGTTCGGGGGCTTCATCCCCGGTATCCGGCCGGGTCGGCCCACCGCGGAGTACCTGAACTTCGTCCTGGGGCGCATCACGTTGCCGGGCTCGCTCTACCTCGGCACGGTGGCGGTGCTGCCCAACCTGTTCTTGGACATCGGTAATTCCTCGCCCAGCCAGAACTTCCCGTTCGGCGGCACCGCGGTGCTGATCATGGTGGGTGTCGGCCTGGACACGGTGAAGCAGATCGAAAGCCAGCTCATGCAGCGCAACTACGAAGGGTTCCTCCGGTAGTGAGACTCGTTCTCGTGGGCCCGCCCGGCGCGGGCAAGGGCACTCAGGCCGTGGTGCTCTCCCGCGCACTGGGGGTACCGCACATCTCCACCGGCGACCTCTTCCGGGCGCATATGGGGGAGCAGACGCCCCTGGGTGTGCAAGCCAAACGCTACGTCGACGCCGGCGACCTGGTGCCCGACGAGGTAACCAACGAGATGGTGCGCGAGCGGCTCGCCGAGCCCGACGCCCGCAGTGGTTTCCTGTTGGACGGGTTCCCCCGCAACGTCGGTCAGGCCGAGGTATTTGGCACCATCCTGGCCGACCTCGGGGAGGACCTCGACGCGGTGCTGGAGTTCCGGGTACCCACCGAGGTCGTGGTCGCCCGGATGCGCGATCGTGGCCGGGCCGACGATACCGAAGACGTCATCCGGCGACGCCTGGACGTGTACCGGGAGGAGACCGCGCCGCTGCTGGCGCACTTCGCGGCCATCGTGGTGGTGGTGGACGCGGTGGGCGAGGTGGACGCGGTGAGCGAGCGGGCCATCGCCGCGCTGAACGCCGCCGCCCGGTGATGCTGATGGCCCGCGGGCGCAAGGTGGTACCCGCCCGCTCCGCGGGTGAGCTCGATGCGATGGCTGCGGCCGGTGCGGTAGTCGCGAGGGCGTTGACGGCGTGCGCGACCGCGGTGCGGCCCGGCGTCAGCACCGGTGAGCTCGATGCAATCGCCGAGCAGGTCATCCGGGACTCCGGCGCGGTGCCCTCATTCCTCGGCTACCACGGCTTTCCCGCCTCCATCTGCTCCTCGGTGAACGACCGGGTGGTGCACGGGATCCCGTCGGCCACCGAGACCCTGCGGACCGGCGACCTGATGTCCATCGACTGCGGGGCCATCCTCGACGGGTGGCACGGTGACTCCGCGGTGACGGTGGCGGTCGGGGCCCTCACGCGCGCGGAGACGGAGCTGAGCCGGACCTGTCAACGCTCGATGCAGGCGGGTATTGCCGCCATGGTGATCGGCAACCGCCTCACCGACGTCTCGCACGCCATCGAAACCGAGACCAAGGCTGGTGCAGCCCGGGACGGGCGGGCTTATGGGATCGTCAGCGGGTATGGCGGGCACGGCATCGGCCGGGTTATGCATGCCGAGCCGTTCCTGCCCAACGAGGGCCGCGCCGGTCGGGGCCCTCGGCTGGTGGAGGGTTCGGTGCTGGCGATTGAGCCCATGCTGACCCTGGGCAGCGCGGAAACCACCGTGCTCGCCGACGACTGGACGGTGGTGACCGCCGACGGCAGCCGAGCCGCGCACTGGGAGCACACCGTCGCGGTGACCGCGGACGGCCCCCGGATCCTCACTGCCCGGGACTGACCGCGGCACGGGACTAACCGCGGGCCATTTGGCCTGCTCGATTCCGGCGGGTAGACTCGGCCAACGGCGCGCAGTGCGCGTCGGTTGTATGCGTGCCCGCTCAGCGTGTCGTGGACCTTCACTCGGTCCACAGCCCGGTTACGGTCGGCTCACGTCTCTAGCCGGCGGCGGTGCGCTCCTGCGATGTCTACTCCATGCGCCGGGCTCGTGACGCGGCGCCCGGGTGGGCAGCGGTACCAGCAGGCACCACCACGGCACCACACCACAGATCGCGGAGGTTATGGCAAAGAAGGACGGGGCCATCGAGGTCGAGGGCCGAGTTGTCGAGCCGTTGCCGAACGCCATGTTCCGCGTGGAGTTGGAGAACGGCCACCGGGTGCTCGCGCACATCAGTGGAAAGATGCGCCAGCACTACATCCGCATCCTGCCCGAGGATCGGGTCGTGGTGGAACTTTCGCCCTACGACCTGTCCCGAGGCCGGATCGTGTACCGCTACAAGTAACACCGAACCAGGAGAGCTGACTGACGTGAAGGTCAACCCCAGCGTCAAGAAGATCTGCGAGAAGTGCAAGGTGATTCGCCGCAACGGGCGAGTCATGGTGATCTGCGAAAACCTGCGGCACAAGCAGCGCCAGGGCTGACGCTGGCGGACACCGCCTTTGCCCGACCCGCGGTCTGATGACTGCACCGAGAACTGAATACGCACTGAAGACGACCTCCCCGCACCATCTCCGCGCCGGGCCCTCACCGGCCACGCGGAGCACACCCCCGGCACGGAGGCCGGGGCCCGACCACGGCGCTCACAACCAGGCCGCACGGCGGGACGGACGGGGAGCAGACCTCCGCACCGAGAGGACCGCACCACATGGCACGGCTCGCTGGAGTCGACCTCCCCCGCGACAAGCGGATGGAGATCGCGCTCACCTACATCTACGGCATCGGCCGCACCCGATCGCAGGAAATCCTGACCGCCACGGGCGTCAGCTACGACCTGCGCACCAAGGACCTCACCGACGCCGACCTGCGCCTGCTCGGGGACTACATCAACGAGTCGCTGAAGGTCGAAGGTGACCTGCGCCGCGAGGTGCAGGCCGACATTCGCCGCAAGATCGAGATCGGCTGTTACCAGGGCATCCGGCACCGCCGGGGCCTGCCGGTGCGTGGTCAGCGCACCAAGACCAACGCCCGCACCCGCAAGGGACCCAAGCGCACCATCGCCGGCAAGAAGAAGGCCAGGTAAATCATGCCCCCCAAGAGTCGTACCGCGGCGGGTCCGAAGAAGACCCAGAAGACCCGGCGCCGGGAGAAGAAGAACGTCACCCACGGTGCCGCGCACATCAAGAGCACGTTCAACAACACCATCGTCTCGATCACCGACCCCGCCGGCAACGTCATCTCCTGGGCGTCATCGGGCCACGTGGGCTTCAAGGGATCCCGTAAGTCGACGCCGTTCGCGGCGCAGATGGCCGCCGAGAGCGCGGCCCGCAAGGCCCAGGAGCACGGGATGAAGAAGGTCGACGTCTTCGTCAAAGGCCCCGGCTCCGGCCGGGAGACGGCTATCAGGTCACTGCAGGCCGCCGGCCTGGAGGTCGGCACCATCTCCGACGTCACCCCCCAGGCACACAACGGCTGCCGGCCGCCCAAGCGGCGCCGGGTCTAGCGGGAAGGGAAAGGAAACCCATCATGGCTCGTTACACCGGACCCATCACCCGTAAGTCCCGTCGGCTGCGCGTCGACCTCGTCGGCGGCGACCAGGCATTCGAGCGGCGCCCCTACCCGCCCGGGCAGCACGGTCGCGCTCGGATCAAGGAGAGCGAATACCTCCTGCAGCTGCAGGAGAAGCAGAAGGCCCGCTTCACCTACGGCGTCATGGAGAAGCAGTTCCGGCTCTACTACGCCGAGGCGGTGCGCAAGCCGGGCAAGACCGGCGCGAACCTGCTGCAGATCCTGGAGACCCGGTTGGACAACGTGGTCTACCGGGCCGGGTTGGCCCGCACCCGCCGGCAGGCGCGGCAGCTGGTCACCCACGGACACCTGGTGGTCAATGGTCACAAGGTCGACATCCCCAGTTACCGGGTGGCGCAGTACGACATCATCGACGTGCGCAGCAAGTCACTGTCGACGCTGCCGTTTCAGGTGGCGAAGGAGACCGTCGGCGACCGCCCGGTCCCCGGGTGGCTGCAGGTGCTCGGTTCGCTGCGCATCCTGGTGCATCAGGTTCCCGAGCGCGCTCAGATCGACGTGCCACTCAATGAGCAGCTGATCGTCGAGCTGTACTCCAAGTAAGCGCACCGCACGATCGGTCCAGCGCACCCGCGTGGACCGCGCCACACCTTCCTCGGCGTCAAATGGCGGATGCCGGCACAGGAGAGAACACCTCATGCTCATCTCACAACGGCCCTCGCTCGTCGAGGAGCCCATCACCGACACCCGCTCCCGGTTCGTCATCGAGCCGCTGGAGCCCGGGTTCGGCTACACGCTCGGCAACTCGCTGCGCCGTACCTTGCTCAGCTCGATCCCTGGTGCGGCCGTCACCAGCATCCGCATCGACGGGGTGCTGCACGAGTTCACCACCGTGCCCGGGGTCAAGGAGGACGTCACCGACATCATCCTGAACCTCAAGGGCCTGGTCGTCAGCTCCGAGGACGACGAGCCGGTGACCATGTACGTGCGCAAGCAAGGTCCCGGTGCGGTGACCGCCGGCGACATCGTGCCCCCGTCCGGGGTGACGGTGCACAACGCCGACTTGCACATCGCCACCCTGAACGACAAGGGCAAGCTCGAGGTGGAGCTGGTCGTGGAGCGCGGTCGCGGCTACGTGCCGGCGGTGCAGAACAAGGCGTCGGGGGCGGAGATCGGCCGCATCCCGGTGGACTCCATTTACTCCCCGGTGCTGAAGGTGACGTACAAGGTCGAGGCCACCCGCGTCGAGCAGCGCACCGACTTCGACCGGCTGGTGCTCGACGTGGAGACGAAGCCCTCGATCAGCCCGCGCGACGCCGTGGCGTCCTCGGGCAAGACCCTCACCGAGCTGTTCGGCTTGGCTCGTGAACTTAACGTGGAGGCCGAAGGCATCGAGATCGGCCCGTCGCTGGCCGAGGCCGACCACATCGCCGCGTTCAGCATGCCGATCGAGGAGCTGGACCTGACGGTGCGCTCCTACAACTGCCTCAAGCGTGAGGGTGTGCACACCGTCGGCGAACTGGTCAGCCGCAGCGAGGCCGACCTGTTGGACATCCGCAACTTCGGTGCCAAGTCGATCGACGAGGTGAAGGTCAAGCTGATCGGGCTGGGTCTGACCCTCAAGGACAGCCCCCCCGGGTTCGACCCCTCCACCGTCGACGGGTACGACCCCGCCACCGGCACCTGGACCGACACCGACGCTGCCGACGGGGTACCCGCCGACGACGCCGACTACGCCGAGACCGAACAGCTGTAAGCCGCTTCACCCGACCCGCCAGAGGAGCTGTCATTCCATGCCCAAGCCCACCAAGGGAGCCCGTCTCGGCGGCTCTCCGGCGCACCAGCGGTTGATGCTGGCCAACCTGGCCACCTCGCTGTTCACCCACGGTCGGATCACCACGACCGAGGCCAAGGCGAAGCGGCTGCGGCCCTTTGCCGAGAAGCTAGTCACCCACGCCAAGCACGGCGACCTGCACCACCGCCGCGAGGTGATGAAGATCATCCGGGACAAGGACGTGGTGCACACCCTGTTCGCCGACATCGGACCGTTCTTCGCCGACCGCGACGGTGGGTACACCCGCATCATCAAGACGATGCCGCGCAAGGGTGACAACGCCCCGATGGCCATCATCGAGTTGCTGCAGGACAAGACGGTGACCGACGAGGCCAACCGAGCGCGCCGGGTGGGTGCCTCCACGGCGGCACCCGCGGCTGGGGCAGTGGCCGCGGCCGAGGACGACACCGAGACCGACAGCGCCGAGACCGACAGCGCCGAGACCGACAGCGCCGAGACCGACAGCGCCGAGACCGACAGCGCCGAGACCGAGACGGCCGAGGCTGGGACGGCGGAGGCTGGGACGGCGGGGGAATCTGCCGTCGCCGACGTCCCGACCGACGGTGCGGACGCCGAGCTCGACGAGGTGGCTCCAGCCATCTTGGACACCGAGGGCACCGCAAGTTTACACGCCGTCGAGGCGGACCCCAAGGCCGGTTCCTGAGCTGAGCGAGCCCGACCGCCGCACCGAGCCCGCCACCGCGCCCGAGCGCGGTGGCGGGCTCGTTCGCGTTCGGCTGGACCTCGCCTACGACGGCACCGACTTCTCCGGCTGGGCACCGCAGCCCGGGTTGCGCACGGTGTGCGGGGTGGTCCAGGACGCGTTGAGCACCGTGCTGCGGGTGCCGGTGGGTCTTACCGTGGCCGGGCGTACCGACGCTGGGGTGCACGCCTCCGGTCAGGTGGCGCACGCCGACGTGGCGGCCCGGGTGCTGCCGGGCGAACCCGGCGGGTTGGTGCGCCGACTCGCCCGGCTGTTGCCACCCGATGTTCGGGTGACCGGCCTGCGGGTGGTGCCGGGGGAGTTCGACGCCCGGTTCGCTGCCCTGCGCCGGCACTACACCTACCGGTTGAGCACGGCCGGGCACGGGGCCGACCCGCTACGCGCCCGCGACACCGTGGCGTGGCCGCGGGACTTGGACGTGGCACGCATGCAAAGGGCGTCGGCGGTGCTGCTCGGTGAGCACGACTTCGTCGCGTTTTGCCGGCGCCGCGAGGGTGCCAGCACGGTGCGCGAGTTGCAGCGCCTGGACTGGGTGCGCACCGGCGGTGACGTGCTGGTGGCCCGGGTCAGCGCGGACGCGTTCTGCCACTCGATGGTGCGCAGCCTGGTCGGTGCACTGCTCGCGGTGGGGGAGGGGCGCCGGAGGGTGGATTGGCTGGCGGAGCTGCTCGATGCCAGCGCGCGCGTCAGCTCGGTGCCGGTGGCGCCCGCGCGGGGCCTGTGCCTGACCGGGGTGGACTATCCCGACGGCGCCGATCTGGCGGCGCGGGTCAGCCGGACCCGGGCGGTCCGCGGCCCGGTTGCCGGGTTGCGCCCGCGCTCAGTCGCCCCAGCGGACCGGCCCGAGCAGCGCTGATTCCAGCGGTGTGGTGACCAGCCGCACCGGCAGCTCGAGGTCGGGGCCAAGGGCGAGTACGCCGTCGTCGGCCAGGGTGGTCGCCACCTGCACCATCGCTGAGGTGAGCGCCCACAACCGCGCCGCCAGCTGCGCCTGCCCCACCGGCAAGCGTCGCAGCAGCACCAGGTCGGCGCTCGTCGCGGTGGTCCCGATCTGGGAGTGCAGGTAGGGCAGCACGACGGCCGTCGCTTGCCAGGCGTTACGCGGGGGATACAGCTCCTGCGGAGCCGCCCCACCGTCATGGAACACCAGCAGCGGCCGATCCTGCGCAGGCCGAGGTAGCGGGGCCGGTCCCAGATCGCGCACCTGCACCGGCGCTACCTGCTGGTCGCCGCCGTTGACCGCCGCTGCGTGGACCATCGGCGCCCAGGCCGCTGGCCGTCCGGTGGCCACCACTACGATGCTGCCGGTCGCGGCGGCTCGCAGTGCCACTTGGTGTGCCAGGTAGAGCCCACCCAGCAGGACGAGGCGGGTGGGCGCGGACCGGAACAGCTGGATGCGCACCGGGGCGCCGTGTTCGTCGGCGCCGAGCACCACCCCACCGGGGTCGCTGGACACACCGAACCCGTCGAGCTCGTGCGCCGGCAGGGCCAGCGAGTGCCGTGCCCCACGGCGGCGCCGCAACCCCTCACGAGACCGGCCGACCGGGCCGGGCGCGCTCACGCGGGACACGCAATCGCCAGCGTGCCCGCCAGCGTGCCCGCCTGCTGGCCGTTCATCGGGGTGAGCACCACGCCCGCCGTCCTGGCGCACTCGGCCAGTTGGCCTTGCGAGGACCGCAGCTGCGCGGGGGTCCTCGCCGAGAGACGCACCAGCGCCTGCACGCTGACCGCCGAGTCCTTGCTGACCGCAGCGTCCTTGCTGACCGCAGAGTCCTTGCGGGCAGCACCCCCCAACGTCAGCGCCACCGTCGTTGACAATGCCCCCGCCCCTGACAGGACATCCAGTGCACCCTGGCCTCCGTCCCAGCCGCTGACCGCGTAGCTGGCGTGATTCACCCCGCCCGCGGTGACGGCTCCCCAGCGTTCCCGCAACCCCACCGTCCCGCCGCGCCCGGCCGCACCAGTCAGCTCCGCGCAGCGCAGCGCGGCACTGAGCAACTCCTGATCGTCCAGGCTGCGGCTGGCAATCGCGGCACCATCGAGCACGCCACGCACCCTGGCCACAGCGCCGAGCACTGCGCGGTGTGCGCCCGCCACTCCGCCACCGCGTTCGCGCACCGCAGCCGGGCAACGCAACGGATCCAGCCGCACCGACACCCAGGTGCTCCGCCGCGCAACCATGGTCAACGGCCCGAGCACCTCCCGGTAGGCGGCCGCGGCTGGAGCCTCCGATGTCAGAGATCCCCCGCCGGGGTAGGAGTGCCACAGCACCGTGATGGCGTCGAGGACCACACCGCGTTCGTCCAGGCAGGCGGCTAGGGCGCGCAGTGGCAGTAACACCGGCGGGCCGGCCACTGACACCAGCTTTGGCGTCGGGTCCACCAGCACGCTGGTCGTCCACCCGCCGCGGTGCCACGCCAGGCCCACCGGGGTGTGCTCGTGGTCGACGGCGGTGGCCATCACGAGGTCGCCGACCAGCAGGCGCAGCACCCTCACCCGGGGGTCGACTGGTGCGGGTACGCCGCCGGTGACCGGCACCGCCGGGTGAGCGGAATCCGGGGCGGGTGCGGCCGTTTCCGCCACACGTCGGTGCGACCGGGACACGTGAGCGACGGCGAGCGCAGCCCACTGCGCCAGCCACAGCCCGCGCCACCGCAACCCGGCCGAGCACGCGGTACCCACGACCACAGCGGTCGCCGTCGGCCATGCCGACGGTGTGACGGCGAGGACCCCGAGCGCCGCCGCGACCCCCACCTCGAACAGGACCACATTCGCCACCGGCGGCAGCGGCAGCTCAGCGCGGCCACGGTGCGCTCGCCTGACCCCGAAGCGCACTGACCTGGTCACCTGCACCCCCCCGGTTTAGGGTGGCACCTTACAACGCCGGCCGGCCAAGGGGGGCGCAGATGGCGGCTACACCGACCACCAGGTCACAGGTGCAGGCGTACCGCTTCATGCTCCGGCGGATGGAGCATGCGCTGGTCCGCAAGGACACCACGATGGTGCACGACCCGATGCGCAGCCAGCTGCGCGCCGTCGCGGTCGGCTCGGTACTGGCCGTCCTTGCCCTCGCCGGATTCGCCCTCGTCTCGGTGTTCCGCCCTGCCGAGGACGTCAGCCGGGCGACCATCCTCATCGGTAAGGACTCCGCCCAGCCCTACGTAGTCCGTGTCGAGGATGGCGTCCGCGTATTGCACCCGGTGCTGAACCTCGCCTCCGCTCGGCTGGTCGCTGGTCAGCCCGCTGCGGCGGTGGTGGCGGCCGACAGCGTGTTGGCCGCCATGCCGCGCGGGCCTGTGCTGGGTATACCCGGGGCGCCGAATCAGCTGCCCGGGCCGGATCAGCGCCCCGACCCGGTGTGGACGGTGTGCGACACCGCGGCCGGCAATAACTCCGCGGACCTGCGCACGACGATCGTCGTGGGGGCACTCGGCGCTGGGGCTGCTGCGTTGACCGGCGATCAGGCGCTGGCCGTGCGCGCCCCGGACGGCTCTTTGCAGCTGCTCTACGACGGGCGGCGCGCGGTTGTCGACACCACGAAGAATGTCGTGAACCGGGCGCTGAATCTCTCCTCCGTGGTTGCCCGCCCGGTCAGCGCCGGCCTGCTGAACGCAGTGCCCGAGGTGGCGCCGATCACGGTCCCGGAGGTGCCCGGAGCCGGGCAGGTACCTACCTATCCCGTGCCCGGCCTGCGGGTGGGTGCGGTGGTGTCAGTGACCGCCACCTCGGGCGCCGAGTTCTACGTATTGCTGCGCGAATACGTACAGAAGGTTCCGGAGCTGGTGGCGACGCTGCTGGCGAGCAGTTCGGGAGGGGTGGTCGCGTTGCCCGGTGATGCGCTCGCCCAGGTCCCCGACGCCCCGGCCGCGGCCCTGTTGCCGGTGCAGAACTACCCCAGCAAAGCGCCGCAGGTGCTCGCTGCCGCCAACGCCCCGGTGAGTTGCCTGTCATGGAGCTCGCGACCCACCGAGGCGGAGCCCGGCGCCGGGGTACTGGCCCTGTTGGCCGGGACCCGGCTGCCGGTGCCGGCGCAAGCGCGGCCGGTGGCGTTGGCCGGGGCGGACGACGGCAGTGTCGCGGTGCCGACCGCCACCGGCGGGGCCGGGTTTCGGTTGGACACGTTCTACCTGCCGCCGGGCCGTTTGGGGGTGGTTCAAACCTTGGCGGCCGGACAGGTCCTTGGAGTGGGGGCGCGGCGCCTGGTCACCGACACCGGCACCACCTTCGGCATCGAGGATGCGGCGACGGCCACCGTTCTCGGGCTGGGGCCAGCCGCCAGCGCTGCGCCGGAGTCGATCGTGTCGCTGCTGCCGCGCGGCCGGGCGCTCACTGCCGCGGCTGCGCTGGTCGCGCATGACGGGGTCGCCGCCGATCCCGCAGGCGTCCCGCAGCCGCTGCCCACCCGGTGATTACGGTGGGTCAGCGCTCTGCCGCCGCGCCCGTCTGACCGCGTCGAGCATCGCGAACACCACCAGCACGCCACCGAGCACCGCCGCCGAGCCAAGCAGGGCGACCCGCCGGGGCGTGGTGTCCGGGACGGGGGCCTGCGGTAGCGGAGCCAGCCTGGTGCTCGCCGTCGAGACCGGCTGCGGGGCGACGGCGGCGGGCAGCACGTCCGTGACGGCTGCGACGGGGTCGAGGACGCCATAACCCACCCGCGGGTTCCACCCCTGCGGCGGCGCCTGCGCGGTGGCGGTGATGCGGGCCATCACTTCTCGCGCGGTGAGGCCAGGGAAGCGTTGCCGCACCAGTGCCACTGTCCCGGCGACATACGGGGCGGCGAAACTCGTCCCTTGGATCGGGGTGACGGCACCCGGCTCGACGAGCAGGTCGATCAGGGGCGGTCCGGCCACCGGATTCAATGCCACGATCTGCGAGCCCGGTGCGGCGACGTCGACCCATGGTCCAGCCAGGCTGAAGCTCGATGGGGAGCCGTCGGATTCCACCGACCCCACCGTCAGCACCAGGTCGGCGTACCACGCCGGGCTGGCCACCGTCGACACCGTCGGCGGTACACCGGACGGGTCGTTCTGCGTGCCGCACTCCGTTCCGGGCACCACGTTGCCCGCCGCAACCACCACCACCACGTCCCGCACGTCGACGGCGTATTGCAGCGCGGCCCCGAGGGTGCCGTCCTGGGGTAGGGCGACACCTGCCGGGCCGCACGCGACCTCGGAAATGTTGATCACGGTGGCTCCGTTGTCGGCGGCCCACACCACTGCGGCTCCCAACGTGGCCACGTTGCCGTAGCCCAGCACGGGGGCACCGCCAGGCGGCGGCCCAGCCTGTTGGTAACGCGCGCTGTATTGCCGGATGCTCAAGATCTGCGCATCCGGGGCCACCCCGGCGTACCCGGTGGGGTCCGCGGGGCTCGGTTTGGCCGCGATGATGCTGGCCACGATGCTGCCGTGCGCGTCGCAGTCGCTGATGCCGTTGCCGGCCCGATCGACGTAATCCCCGCCGGCGATCACGGCCAGTCGCGGGTGCGGGTTCACCCCGGTGTCGATCACTGCCACCCGTTGACCGGCGCCGGTCCCGAACTTCCACACCCGTTCGTACCCCAACTGGACCTGCGCCCACGGGGCGCTGGTGATCGGCGACGTGGCCGCGGACCCGGCTGCTCCGGTGGATGCTGCGGTGCACGGTCGAGCCAGGACGGTCGCGGTGGGCGGTGCTGGCGCGATGGTGGATGGCCGCAGCGCCGTGTCGACCGGCGGTGGGCCAACGTCGGCCGGGTCGACCTGCGCGTGGGCCGGCGCCACGCTCAATGGTGTCAGGGCGAGCGCGACGCAGGCCACCGCAACCGGGCGACGGCCAGCACGAACACGGCCTCGCGTGCCGCGTGCGCCCACCTCACAGCCCTCGCATCGTCGCGTACAGCTGCACCACACCCAACGTCAATGGCAGTACTGCGGCGATCAGCACCGCTTCGAGCAGTTCCACACCGCGCCGCAGCGGCGGGGAGAACCGCCGCGGCGGAACGGCCACCCCCACGGTGATCGACCCGGCAGCCAGGAGCACCGCGGTAGCGAACACCCAGGTCGTGCGGGTTGCGGCGTCGGCATGGGCGAGCCAGCCGATCAACAGGCCAGCGACCGTCGCCGACCCGCAGCCCAGCAGGGCCGCAGCCTGGATCGCGTTGGCGTATGTCCGAGCTCGCAGCATCAGCACCAGGGCCACGGTGGCGGCCAGTAGCACCCCGAAGGTGCCCTGGCGGGCCGCCAAGAGTGCCCCGGCAGCTGCCGCCGCACCGAACCCCACGGTGAGCCCCGTCAGGTAGTGGTGACCCAACTCCGCCCGTGCCTCGATGACCCGGTAATCAGGTGGCTCGGCGGGGTCCTGGGCGAGTTCACCGAGGGAGGTGGGCACCGTCGGCAACGGCAACCGGGCCAGCGCGATCGTGAGCCTGGGGGCGGCAGACAAACTGAGTAGGGCCACCGCGGCCGCCCCCGCGCCGATCCCGGCGGCCGGGTGCGCCACCAGCACCGCAATCAAACTTGCCCCCGACCCGATCACGGCGGCCGACCCAGCAGCAGTGAACGCGGTGACACCCGCGCCGAGGAGCGCGACACCCACCGCGGCCAGCACCGCCACGAGGACGAAAGCCAGCAGCAGGTTGGGCCGCCCCAGCCCGCCCGGAACTGCCGAATAACCGGCGACGAAGCCAAAGGGCAGCGCCCCCACCCCGACTACCGCACCGGCGCTGCGGTCCCGGTACACCCGGCTGAGCACGGTGCCCACCGTGAGTGCGACCAGCGAGGCCGCGCCGGCCGTGGCGGCCCCGGCCGGGCCGGGCGCGCCGAGCAAGACCGCACTGGCGGCCGCGGCGATCGCAGCGAGTCCAGCAGCCCGCGCGGTGGTCTGCGTCCACGGACGAAAGCTGTCGGGGGTGCTGGCGGCCACCGCGTCGATCACGTCGTCGAACAGTGCCGGGGGAGGGGACTCCGAGCGACGCCGCAGCTGCAGCAGCTCACCGTCGAGCACCCCGTTGCCCGTCAACGTGCTGGTGTTGTCCAATGACGGTTGGCCCACCCGAGCCAGGCACCAACCCCCGTGGCGGGTACCGCCGTCGGGGGTACCCGAGCGGGCCATCCGCAGCAGGATGGGTACCAGGTCGGCCACCGCCACGTCGGCAGGCAGCGCCACATCGATCCTGGTGCGCGCGGTCAGCACGGTCACCCTGCTCAACACGCCAACGCCGTTCGCCTCATCATCGCTTGCTCCGCCCCGCCCACCCCTGGGCCGTCCCGCACCGGCCAGCTGCCTGGGCCCGCAGAATACGGCCCGGCCCCACCGAGTGGGCCATATCATGTCCGAAATCCGGTATGCCTGGGGCTGAGGGGGCGACGAGAAGTGGGCACAGTGCCGTTCAGCCGGGGGCGACGGCTGGTCGCACCGGCAGTCCCGGGCGGTGAGGTTCACCTGGAGGCCCCGCCGGAGATTGCTCGGGTCGTGCCGGCCGGACTGCTGATGAAGCTGCTCCCGGTGGTGATGGTGGTGGCCGTGCTGGGCATGGTCGGTCTGCTGTTCGCTGGCGGCGGCACCCGCAACCCCACGGCCCTGCTCTTCCCGGCGATGATGGTGATCTCCATGGTGGGAATGTTCGCCGGTGGCGGTGGCCGGGGGGGCGGCCAGCGCAAAGCCGAGATGAACGAGGACCGCAAGGACTACCTGCGCTATCTCGGTCAGATGCGGGAGCGGGCACGCACCGCGGCGGCGCAGCAGCGCACCGGCCTCGAATGGGTGCATCCGGACCCGGAAACCTTGTGGTCGATAGCCGGCACCTCTCGGATGTGGGAGCGGCGCAGCACCGACCCCGACTTCGGCCACGTCCGGGTCGGTCGAGGCCATCAGCGACTTGCTACCCGGCTGGTCCCGCCGCCCACCGGCCCGGTGGAGGAGCTCGAGCCAATCTCGGCGATAGCGTTGCGCCGCTTCGTTCGTGGCCATTCGGTGGTCGCTGACCTGCCGATCGCGATCACCCTGCGCGGGTTCGCCGCGGTCGGGATCAGCGGGGACGAGCAGGTGGCCCGCTCGCTGGCCCGGTCCGTGCTCTGTCAGTTGGCCAGCTTGCACGCCCCGGACGATGTCCTGATCGCCGCTGTCACGACCGGGGAGCAGCGCAGGGCCGGCTGGGAGTGGCTGAAGTGGTTACCGCACTGCCAGCACCCGCTCCGGACCGATGCCCTCGGCCCGGAGCGGCTGCTGTTCACCTCACTCGCCGAGTTCGAGGCGAGCATGGACGACGACCTTGCCACTCGGCCGCGCTTCAGCCGCACCTTGACGCCGGTGGAGCAGCGGCACCTGGTGGTGGTGCTCGACGGCGGGGCTGTCACGGGGACAGAGCGGCTCCTTGTGGAAGAGGGCCTGGCGGGAGTGACCCTGCTGGACCTCACCGACTGCCTGGGCACCATCACCACCCGCCGAGGACTGCGCTTGGTGGCCACGGCAGGCTCGCTCGGGGCGCGGAGTGCGTCGGGAGTGGAGCGGTTCGCCGACCCCGATGCCATGACCGTGGTCGAGTGCGAGGCCCTGGCCAGAACGCTGGCGCCCTACCGGGTCCAGGTCGCCGACGCCGGCGACGGCGACGAGCCGATGATGTCGCGCGTCGGCTTTCTGGACATGCTGGGCCTTGCCGAGACCTGCGGTGGGGACCCAGAAACCTACGACGTCACCCGAGCGTGGCGCCCCCGCCCGGTGCGTAACCGGTTGCGGGTGCCAGTGGGCCTGGGTGAGCAAGGCCAGTTGGTCGAGCTGGACCTGAAGGAGTCGGCGCAGGAGGGGATGGGCCCGCACGGGTTGTGCATCGGGGCGACCGGATCCGGCAAGTCGGAGTTCCTCCGGACGCTGGTTCTGGGGCTCATCGCGACCCATTCCCCGGCGGCGCTCAACCTGATCCTCATCGACTTCAAGGGCGGGGCGACGTTCCGTGGGCTCGATGGCGCACCCCACGTGGCCGCGGTCATCACCAACCTGCAGGACGACCTGACCATGGTGGACCGCATGCAGGACGCCTTGGCCGGGGAGATGAACCGCCGCCAGGAGCTGCTGCGCTCGGCCGGCAACTTCATCAACGTCGCCGACTACGAGCGCGCGAGGGCCAACGGTGCCGACCTGGACCCGTTGCCCGCCCTGTTCGTCGTGGTGGACGAATTCTCGGAGTTGGTCAGTCAAAAGCCGGACTTCGCCGACCTCTTCGTGGCCATCGGACGGCTCGGGCGCTCCCTGCAGATTCACCTGCTGCTGGCCAGCCAGCGGCTGGAGGAAGGCAAGTTGCGCGGCCTGGACAGCCATCTTTCCTACCGGGTGGGCCTGCGGACCTTCTCGGCATCGGAGTCGCGCGCGGTGCTCGGGGTGCCGGACGCGTATGAACTGCCCAGCGTGCCGGGGTCGGGCTACCTCAAGTTTCATACGTCCGCGATGGTGCGGTTCAAGACTGCCTACGTCTCCGGACTCCATCGGGTCACACCGTCGCCGACGGCTAACGGCACCAACCCGGTGACCGAGGACCGCCGTCCGCGGGTGTTCCTCGCCGAGCGCACCGAACCCGAGCGGGTCTCGCCGGCGCCCACCACCGACCCTCGTCCGGCCCTGCCGGCCCTCCCGCCGCCGACCCGGGCGCAGCCGCAGACCCTGCTGGACGTGATCGTGGCACGGGTGCGGGGCCAGGGCCCGCCTGCTCACGAGGTGTGGCTGCCGCCGCTGGACGTACCCCCGACCCTGGATCAGCTGCTACCGCCGATCTCACCTACCGCTGACCGCGGCCTGTCGGCGGTGGGTCACGCGCCTAACGGCACCCTGTCGGTACCCCTAGGTGTGGTGGACAAGCCCTTCGAACAACGCCGCGACCTGTTGTGGGTCGACCTCTCCGCCGGTCAGGGTCACGTCGCGGTTCTCGGCGGTCCCCAGTCTGGCAAGTCGACGGCCCTGCGCACCTTGATCGTGTCCACTGCACTCACGCATACCCCCGCCGAAGTGCAGTTCTACTGCCTGGACTTCGGTGGGGGAACCCTGGCAGGTCTGGATGTGCTGCCTCACGTTGGATCGGTGGCCGGTCGCGGGGACGCCGACCTGGTACGGCGCACCGTGGCCGAGTTGAGCGGCGTGGTCCGGGCCAGGGAACGCCGGTTCCGCGACCTCGGCGTCGATTCAATGGCCGGTTACCGGGCGTTGCGCCGCGGCGCGGAACTCGCCAGGAACGATCCGGGCGGCGGGGGCGGCGGCGACGATCCCTACGGCGACGTGTTCCTCGTCATCGACGGATGGTTGGGGTTCCGGACAGAGTTCGAGGCACACGAGCAGCAGGTGATGAACCTGGCGGCGCACGGGTTGTCCTACGGCGTCCACCTCGTACTAGGCGCCACCCGGTGGGCGGAGCTGCGCCCGGCACTGAAAGACCTGCTGGGTACCCGCCTCGAACTGCGCCTTGGCGACCCATCGGAGTCCGATGTGGACCGCAAGCTCGCAGTGAACGTGCCGCAGGGCCGGCCGGGTCGGGGACTGTCCCGGGACCGGATGCATATGCTGCTGGCCTTGCCGCGCATCGACTCCACGGCCACCGTCGCCGACATCGGGGCCGGCCTGGCCGACGCCGTCGCCCAGGTGGCCGCCGCCTGGGCCGGGCCGGTGGCACCGGCCGTGCGGGTGCTGCCGGAGCTGGTGACTTACCCGGCGTTGCTGGCCCTCACCGCCCACCAGCGCGCGGAGCGCAGCCAGATTGCGGTCGGCGTCGACGAAGACGACCTGGCGCCCGCCTACCTCGACTTCGACGCCGAGCCCCACCTGGTGGTGTATGCCGACGGCGAGTCGGGCAAGACCGCGCTGCTGCGGCTGATCTGCACAGAGATCGTCGACCGCAACACCCCCGAGCAGGCCAAGCTGCTGATCGGTGACTACCGGCGCACCCTGCTCGGGGTGGTGGACTCCGGGCACCTGGCCGGTTACGCGGCCAGCGCGCAGGTACTGACCACCATGCTCGCCGAGCTCGTGGTGTACCTGGGTGCGCGACTGCCCGGGCCGGGGGTGACCCAGGAACAGCTGCGTACCCGCTCCTGGTGGAGCGGACCGGAGATCTACGTGCTCATCGACGACTACGACCTGGTCGCTCATACCGGTGCAAACCCAGTGGCGCAGTTGGTGGATCTGCTGGGCCAAGCCAAGGATGTCGGCCTGCATCTGGTCGTCGCACGGCGCAGTGGCGGTGCGTCCCGGGCGCTGTTCGAGCCGGTGCTGTCCCGGTTGCGTGATCTGGCCAGCCCCGGATTGGTGATGAGCGGCGACCGGGACGAGGGCAACCTGGTCGGCGCGGTGCGGCCGTGCGCCATGCCACCGGGGCGGGGCACCCTGGTGAGTCGCCGGGCCGGCCAACGCCTGGTCCAGGTGGCTTGGCAGCCACCACCGTGACGACCTGGGTGGCCGTGGACCTCGGTAGCTCATCGACATGTGTTGCCGTTGCCGTCGACCAGCAGGACGCGCAGGTGGTCAACATCGACGGCGGCCCACTGATGTCCAGCGCGATCTACACCGACGGACGCACTGTCTTCGTCGGCGCCGAGGCGCAGCGCCAGGCAGCGCTGGATCCGGCGAGATTCGAACCGCACCCCAAACGCCGGATAGACGAGGGTTCCCTCCTGCTGGGCTCCACGGTGTTGAGTGTGGAGCAGGCACTGGCGGCGGTGCTGGGCCGGGCGGTCGCCGAGGCCCGCGCCGTGCTCGCTGGTGCGCCCATCGACCACCTCGTGCTCACCCACCCGGCCGAGTGGGCCGGGGTACGCAGCGCGGTGTTGCTCAACGCCGCGGCTGGTCTGGCCACCGACACCGTGCTGATCGCCGAACCGGTGGCCGCGGCCGTCGCGCACGGCGTCAACCGGAGGTCGGGGACGTTGCTGGCGGTGCTGGACGTAGGGGCGGGCACGACCGACATCAGCGTGTTGCGCCGGCACGCTGAGGCTTGGCACGTGCTGGCCACCGGCGGTGACCCCGATTTCGGCGGCACCGACGTGGACCAGGCCATAGTGGAGCACCTGGGTGCGGGTCTGCACGGCGCCGATCGGGCGCGTTGGGACGCGCTGGTGCACGGTCTAGAACTCATCGCCCGTCGTGGCCGGCGGGCGTTCGTCGCCGACGTGCGCAGCGCCAAGGAGACGCTGTCCCGGCACGCATACGCCGACCTGCCCCTGCTCGGAGAGCTGCCCGACGCCCACCTCACCCGCACCGACCTGGAGGAGTTGATCGGTCCGCGGGTTGCGTCGGTGGTCGACCTGCTGGCCGACATGCTCGCCAGGGCGGGGGCGGTCGAGGAGACCGGCCGCAGCAGCGCGGAGGTGGTACTGGTCGGCGGATCGAGCCGGATTCCGCTCATTGCCCGCATGGTGCACGAGCGCCTCGGGGTGCTGGCGGTGTTGACCGACCAACCCGACACGGTGGTCGCCCGTGGTGCGCTGGCGGCGATGCGTCCGGCGCCCGCACCTGCCCCGGCCCCGATGGCGCTCGACCCAGCGGGAACGCTGGCAGTGCCGCAGCGCCGGGGTGCCCGCGCGGCGCTGGCGGCCGCAGCCGGATTGATGACGGCGTTGGTCCTTGTCACAGTGTTGGTCTTCCGTGACGAGGCGCCCGCGGCGCGCATCGTTCAGGCGCAGTACGCCAGCCTCCAGGTGCCGGTGGGGTGGCGCGAGGCCGAGCGCAGCGAGAACGGCGCGACCGCGCGGCTGGTCCTCACCCCGGGCGGGGGGGCCAGCGAGCCCGAGCGGCTGCTGATCGTGCAGACCAGACTTGCCGCGGGCGCGACGATCACCGAGGTAGCCGACGTCCTGGCCGCCAAGGTCGCCGAGCAGCAGCAGCAGGCCGGCCAGGGCTACGACGCCTTCGACCCCGCGGCGCGTTACGCCGGTCGGGCGGTGCTGCGCTACTCCGAGGTACCGCAACCGGGCAGCGTCGTGCACTGGTTCGTCGTGGTCGATGGCTCCTATCAGCTCAGCGTCGGCTGCCAGCAGCCGCAGGACACCCCGTACACGGCGGACAAGGAGGCGGTATGCCAGCAGGCGGTACGCACCGCGCAGGTCACCCCGCGCTGAGACCCGATGCGCCGCGTTCACTTTAGCAACCGAAACGGACGAACCGGCGAAACGACGGAACCGTTCCTGACATCGTGCACGTCATACCGATCGTCAGCCCACCACGGGCGCAGTGACCGACTACGGAGCATCTCCTGCGCGGTCCGCCCGGTCCGAGAAACGTCCCAAGGAGGCAGTCCCATGGCAGGAACTACGCAGGTCACCCCCGCTGAGCTGGCGCAGATGTCGCGGCAGGCCAGCGACGCCAACTCCAGCGTGCAGGCTCAGCTCGGCCAGGTCCGCTCGGTGATCGACGGTGTGCGCAGCGGCTGGGAGGGCCAGGCGCAGGCGGCGTTCACGTCACTGATGCAGTCCTGGGACGTCGACGCCAAGAAGCTGAACGACGCCCTGATGGGGATCAGCCAGACCTTGGACGCCTCGGGGCGTTCCTTCGACGCCGCCCAGCAGGAACACACCGCTGATATCACCCGGATCTCCGGGTCCCTGAACCTCTGACCGCGCCCACACTTCGACCGAAAGAGAGCCGTCACGATGAGCGACATGATGAAGTACAACCACGCAGCCATCGCCGAGGCCAGTGCGGCCCTGGCAGGCAACAGCACCCAGATCAACGCCATCCTCGCTGACTTGAAGACCCAGCTCCAGCGCCTGGACGCGGGGTGGGAGGGTGCGGGCTCCGACGCCTACCGTGCGCTGAAAATGCAGTGGGATGCCGCCGCCGAGGGGTTGAATGCGACCCTGGCCAGGATCAGCCAGGTGGTCGGCACTGGCAACGACGCCATGCGGGCGAGCGACCGCGCGGTGGCGGGCAGCTTTGGCGGGTGAGTCGGCAGGCGTGCCAGCGCTGGAGGATCTCCCTCGAGTAGCTCCCCGGGGGCGCTTTGACCCCTGAGGTGACCGGGCGGTATCGTCTGGGGTCGGCGTGCGTAACGCCGTGGGCGTAGCGGGTCCTGCCGCAGCGTTCACGAGCTCGGCTGGTTCTTGACGGCGGTCCACGTCGTGGTACCTGACCGCACTCGCACCGTCAGACCTGCTGCACCCGAGAAGACGAGGAAGTTCTGTGCCTACGTACAGCCCCAAGGCCGGTGACGTGACCCGCGCCTGGCACGTCATCGACGCCACCGACGTGGTGCTCGGTCGACTCGCCGTCCAGGCAGCGACCCTGCTGCGCGGCAAGCACAAGCCGATGTACGCCCCGCACGTGGACACCGGCGACTTCGTCGTCATCATCAACGCGGAGAAGATCGCGGTCAGCGGCAACAAGCGGGAGGCGAAGTTCCTCTACCGCCACTCCGGTTACCCCGGCGGGCTACGACGGCGCTCGGTGGGCGAGATGATCGACAAGATGCCCGAGCGACTGGTGGAGAAGGCCGTGACCGGCATGATCCCCAAGAACAAGCTCGGCAACGCCATCGCCAGCAAGCTCAAGGTGTACGCAGGCCCGGACCACCCGCACGCCGCGCAGCAGCCGGTCCCCTTCCAGATCCACCAGGTCGCCCAGTGACTCCAACCGACCCGACAGCTCCAGCCGACCCGACAGCCCCGCCCGTTCTCGAGGAGCAGCAGATGACCACCGTCGAGCCCACCGACCGTGCGGCCGCCGCGGATTCTGCAGACTCAGCTGGTGCCGAGGACGTCGGGGTGGAGATCGTTGCGCAGGAGCTGACGCCCGCTCGGGCACCCGCGCCGCCGCTGCCGGTGGTGATGGATCGCCCGGTGACCACCGTGGGCCGACGCAAGGAGGCCGTGGTACGGATCCGCCTGGTGCCCGGCTCCGGCAAGTACACCCTCAACGGCAAAGCCCTCGCGGAGTATTTCCCCAACAAGGTGCACCAGCAGCTCATCAATGACCCGTTCGTGCTGACCGAGCGCACCGAGAGCTTCGACGTGTTGGCGCGACTGCACGGTGGTGGCACCTCTGGGCAGGCCGGCGCGTTGCGGTTGGCGATCGCCCGCGCGCTGATCGAGGTGGCGCCCGACGACCGTCCGGTGCTCAAACGCGCCGGCTTCCTGACCCGTGACCCGCGGGCCACCGAGCGCAAGAAGTACGGCCTGAAGAAGGCCCGCAAGGCACCCCAGTACTCCAAGCGCTGATCCGGCGCCGCCGCTCGGCCGCCGCTGAGCCCGTTCGTCCACCACGCGAGAGCAGGCGCCCATCACGGGGTGTCTGCTCTCGCGTTTGCCGGAGGTCCGTTCACCGATGACACCGACCGCGCCCACGGCCCGACTGTTCGGCACCGACGGGGTACGCGGGCTGGCCAACGGTGACCTGACCGCCCCGCTCGCGATGGCGTTGGCCGGGGCGGCCGCTGAGGTGCTGGCGGAGTCGGGGCTAGGCCACCGACCGGTGGCGGTACTGGGCCGGGACCCGCGGGCGAGCGGGGAGATGCTGTCCGCGGCGGTGACGGCGGGGCTGACTGCGGCCGGCGCCGACGTGCTCGACGCCGGGGTACTGCCGACCCCCGCCATCGCCCACCTGGTGGCAGCGGTCGACGCCGACGTCGGGGTGATGATCTCCGCCTCGCACAACCCGATGCCCGACAACGGGATCAAGCTCTTCGCCGCAGGCGGGCATAAACTCGGTGACCAGGTGGAGGACCGCATCGCGGCCCACCTGCACCAGCTGCAGCACCGCCCGACCGGGGCCGGTATCGGGCGGGTGCGCAACTTGGAGCACGCCGTCGACCGCTACCTCGCGCACCTCGCGGCCGCGAGCCCGCAGCGTCTGGATGGGCTGCGGGTGGTGGTGGACTGCGCTCACGGCGCCGCCTCGGTAGTCGGCCCCGCCGCGTACCGCGCCGCCGGCGCGGAGGTCATTGCCCTGTATGCCGAGCCGGACGGGCTGAACATCAACGACGGGTGCGGATCGACCCACCCCGAGGACCTGATGGCGGCAGTGGTGGCCCACGGTGCCGACCTCGGGGTCGCCCACGACGGTGACGCCGACCGGTGCCTGGCGGTCGACGCCGCCGGTGCGCTCGTCGACGGCGACCAGATCATGGCCGTACTCGCGATCGCCATGCGCGACGCCGGGCAGCTGGTGCACAACTCGCTGGTGACCACCGTGATGAGCAACCTCGGCCTGCACCTGGCGATGCGCGACGCCGGGATCGCGGTACGGACCACCGGGGTGGGTGACCGGTACGTGCTGGAGGAACTGCGGGCGGGGGGCTTCGCCCTCGGTGGGGAACAGTCCGGGCATGTGGTGCTGCCCGGCCATTCCACTACCGGCGACGGTGTGCTGACCGCCCTGTCGTTGATGGCGCAGCTGGCCCGCACCGGGCGTTCACTGTCCGATTTGGCCTCGGTGGTGCAGCTGTTGCCCCAGGTGCTGATCAACGTGCGGGTGAGCGACCGGGACGCCGCGTCCGGGGCTGCCGCAGTGCACGCCGCGGTGGCCGCGGCCGAGGCCGAGCTGGGGGACACGGGCCGGGTGCTGCTTCGCCCGTCGGGCACCGAGCAGCTCATCCGGGTGATGGTGGAGGCGCCCACCCCATACACGGCGCGCGAGGTTGCCGAGCGGCTCGCCAGGGTCGTCGCCGCCGGCCAAGGCGGCACCTGAGCCCACTCTCCGGCGAACACAGCCCCTGTTCCCGCCGGCGTGCGGTGCCTACAGTGCAGGTCACCGTCTCGGGTGCGGAACCTCGATCGGTGAGGGTGCGTCCCATGCTCGTGGGGCCGCTGTGGAGGGGGGGTGCTGATGTCGGAGGAACTGGTGCTGGTCGACACGGCGACGCTGCGCGGTGCGATTCGGGACCTACGCGCTCGCGCCGGTGCGGTCAACGCGGTGGGCGCCGACCTGGCTGCGTGCGCCTTTAGCTCGCGCACCGCGGGCCGCGAGTACGGCGCCGAAGGTACGGCGGTGCAGGTGGGGATCGCGAGGCTCGCGGCAGAAGTAGCGCGCTTGGCCGAGCACGTCACCAGCACCGCCGATCGGGTGCCGGCAGCCAGCGCTGGCCTGGATGGCCCCGACGAGGACCTAGCAGACCAGCTACGGGCGGTGCGCTGGTGAACGCCGGTCCGGGCGTAGCGACCTCCGACGAGCTGCTGGACATCGGCTCCGTCGGCCTGCGCTTCTTCGAAGTGTATCTGCCGCTTTACGCCCAGCTGTGGGATCCGGGGACGATGTCGCTCGGACGGGCCAGGCAACGCTACGACGAGCAGCGCGACCTCAGCTTCGCCCAACTATGCGAAGACGCCGACGTTGTCGCGGCTGCCGCGCAGCGGTTGGAATCCGAGCAGACCGCGATGCGCGCAGCAGCCCGGGCACTGCGGGACGCTTGGCGGGGTGCAGCGGGCATTTCGGTGGGCGCCCACGTGGGCGAGGTGTTGGGCGCAACCACGCGGGCAGTCGAGCACCTCGTCGATACAGCCGCCGTCCTGCGGCGGGGCTCCGAGGAACTCGAGCACCACGTGCGGGCCAAGGCCGACGACATTGCCACCCTCTCCGAGGTGCTGATCGACGGGCGCACCGCCGCCGAGCTCGCTGACATCATCGCCACCGCCAAGTCCGGTGACCTCAGCTCGCCACGCCTGCCGGAGTTGACCGATACCGATCGGCCGCGCGCCAACGACCTGTGCCGGCGCTACCTCGAGGTGACGTTTCGGCCCGTGGTGGACAGCACTTGGGCGTGGTTCGACGCCGTCTGCACCCGGACCGACACCGCGGTACGCCTGACCTATGAGGTGCTCAGCGACGTGCTGGCCGGTGAGGGCCCCGGACCGGTCCGGGCCGCCACCGCGACACCGGCCCAGCAGCCCGCCGCCCAGATGCGGGCGGCCAGCGCCGGTGCGGGCTGGTTCGAGCCGGAGGGCCCCCAGCTGGCGTCGGCGAGCCCGCCGCCGGAGGGTGCTGCAGCCACCGCGGCGGACTGGCTGGCCGGTCAGGACCGAACTGACAGCGGGGCCGCCCTGGCCAGTGCTGTGGAGAACGCCCCTGGTGCCCCCAGCGTCACCACCGACCCGGTGGCTGGCTGGGCTGGCGCGCCCGGTTGGTTTGCAGGTGCGGTCCCGGTGGGGGACGCGTCGGACGACCATGCGCCGCGGTTGCCCATCGACATCACCGACGCCGCCGATCCCGGAGCCGACAGCGACAACAAGGCCAGCACATCGCAACAGGGCCTGTGGGCCGGGACGGCGGCCCCGTCCATCCCGCCGGCCCCGTCCATCCCGCCGGCCCCGTCCATCCCGCCGGCACCGGGTGCCCGCCCCGCCACCGACTCGCGCGGTACCCGCTGATGGCCGAGGGGTCAGCGGCCGCGGTGGCGCGGTTCGCCGCCATCAGGGCCGAGCGCGCCCGAGACCTGGCTGCGGCCCGTGCCACGCACGCCGCTGCGCTGGGCGCCGCGCAGCGGGCGGGTGCCCAGGTGCAGCCACTGGCGGTCACGGTCGCCGCGACACCGCGGCCCGACCCCGACCCCGGATGGCTGGAGCCGGCACCCTGTAGCGCAGCGCAGGTCAGCCCAGCGCGGCCCGATGACGAGGACCTGGGTCAGCGGAGTTGGCTGCACTGAGTGGGCGTTGCGCTGGGGCAGGCGCCGGGGTGACCAGCGGCGCGGTCTTCAGCTCGGTGTGCGCTGCGGCCACCTCGGCGTAACGGCGATTCCCGGTGAGGTGAAACAGCAGGAAGCCCGTCATCAGCGTGCGAACGGTGCGCTGGGTCTCCTTCTCCGAGCCGCCGGTCACGATCAGGTCGCCCCAGTGCCTGCCCTCGGCCAGACCCACGTCGGTCGAGCCACGGACGGTGCGCACCACCGACGACCCGCCCCAGGCCCGGGCGATCGGCTCGGCGTGGGCACTGGCCGGGCTGACGCTGTCGTGCTCGGCGTCGAGGAACAGACCCGGCATCGCGCACCGACGCGCGGCACCCACCGCAGACGGACTGGTCTCGGCCGTCGCGAAGCCGACGAAGGCACGCACGCGGTCGTCCTGGGCCGCGGCGAGTACCGCGGACCCTGCACCCATCGAGTGCCCCGCCAACGCGAGGCGTTCGGGATGCACGCTGATCTCGCCGGGTCCGAGCCGCACCCCGGAGCAAATGTCCAATGTGGTGCGCAGGTCGGTGGCCAGGCCGATGTGCGAGGGCAGCGCGCCGCGCTGGGTGGCCGGGGCGGCCGCAACGATTCCCCACGACGCCAGGTGGCGCAGGGTGCCCAAGTACCGGCTGCTGGGTTGCAACCAGCCGTGTCCGAACGCCACCGCGGGCAGTCCCAGACCCCGCTCCGGCGTGAGGATCATCCCGGGCAGGCCGACGAGGGCGAGGTCCCCGCGCAGCACACGGTGCGGGCCGCGCCCATTCAGCTCGGCCAGGACGGACTTCAGTTCGGTGCGCGCCACAGTGGGCGACGCTAGCCGATCAACGCCGCCCCGCACGGGGTGAGCGGTTGGTGCGGGGGTGCTGGCCGGCCCGGGTGCGCCAGTAGGGTCGGGCTCATGTGCGGAATCGTGGGGTACGTGGGGCACCGCCCGGCCCTTGGGGTTGTGGTCGATGGGTTGCGGCGGATGGAGTACAGGGGCTACGACTCCGCTGGGGTCGCGGTGTTGGACGGCCGTGGTGCGACGGCGGTCGCCCGCAAGGCCGGGCCCCTGGCCAATCTGGAGCGTGAGCTCGTTGAGGTCGGGGCGCAGCGCTTCGCCGGCACCACCGGGATGGGCCATACCCGCTGGGCCACGCACGGCAAACCCACCGACCGCAACGCCCACCCGCACCCCGATGGTTCCGGCGCCGTCCACGTGGTGCATAACGGGATCATCGAGAACTTCGCTGAGTTGCGGGCGGAACTCGAGGCTGCCGGGGTGGAGCTGAGCAGCGACACCGACTCTGAGACCGCGGCGCACATGGTGGCCCGCGCCTACGCCGCGGGTGCCACCGAGGGTGACTTTCCTGGGTCTGTCCGTGCGGTGTGCCGCCGCCTGCAGGGCGCCTACACCGTGGTGTTCACCCACGCTGAGCACGCCGACACCATCGTCGCCGCGCGGCGCTCCACCCCGCTGGTTATTGGGGTGGGGGACGGGGAGATGTTCGTGGCCTCCGACGTCGCCGCGTTTATCGAACACACCCGTGACGCGGTGGAACTGGGGCAAGACCAAGTGGTCACCATCACCGCCGATGACTACCAGGTCACCGACTTCGACGGGGCACCCGCACCGACGCACCCCTTCCATGTGGACTGGGATCTGGCCGCTGCGGAAAAGGGCGGTTACGACTACTTCATGCTCAAAGAGATCCAGGAGCAGCCCGCCGCGGTCGCGGACACCCTGCGCGGGCACTTCGTGGGTGGTCGGATCGTGCTGGACGAGCAGCGGCTCAGTGATCAGGACCTGCGGGATGTGGACAAGGTGTTCGTGGTGGCCTGCGGCACCGCCTATCACTCAGGGCTGCTCGCCAAGTACGCGATCGAGCACTGGACCAGGCTTCCGGTGGAGGTGGAGCTGGCCAGCGAATTCCGCTACCGCGACCCGGTGTTGGACCGCTCCACCCTGGTGGTGGCCATCTCGCAGTCCGGGGAGACCGCAGACACCCTGGAAGCGGTGCGCCACGCCAAGGAGCAGAAAGCCCGGGTGCTGGCCATCTGCAACACCAATGGCGCGCAGATCCCCCGCGAGGCCGACGCGGTGCTCTACACCCGGGCAGGCCCGGAGATCGGGGTGGCCTCCACCAAGTGCTTCCTCGCCCAGGTCACCGCCAATTACCTGCTGGGGTTGGCGTTGGCTCAGGCCCGGGGTACCAAGTACCCCGACGAGGTGGCCCGGGAGTTCGCCGAGCTGGAGGCGATGCCCGCAGCCGTCGCCCGGGTGTTGGAGACGGTGGAACCGGTGCGCGCGCTGGCCCGCGAACTCGCCTCGTCCAAGGCGGTGTTGTTCCTGGGCCGCCACGTCGGCTACCCGGTGGCCCTGGAGGGTGCGCTCAAGCTGAAGGAACTGGCCTACATGCACGCCGAGGGTTTCGCCGCCGGCGAACTCAAGCACGGGCCGATCGCCCTTGTCGAGGAGGGGCTGCCGGTGGTGGTGGTGATGCCGTCCCCGAAAGGCCGGGCCGTGCTGCACTCCAAGATGGTCAGCAACATCCGCGAGATCCAGGCCCGCGGGGCGCGGACGGTGGTGATCGCCGAGGAAGGCGACGAGACGGTGCGCCCGTTCGCCGACCATCTGATCGAGATCCCCGCCGTGTCCACCTTGCTGCAGCCCCTGGTGTCCACTGTGCCGCTGCAGGTGTTCGCCGCGGAGCTGGCGCAGGCGCGGGGTTACGACGTCGACAAACCCCGCAACCTCGCCAAGTCGGTGACGGTGGAGTGATCATCGGCATCGGCACCGACATCGTGGTTGTCCCGCGGCTGCAGGCGTCCGTGATCCGTACCCCCGGTCTGCTGCTGCGTTGTTGGACCGATGCCGAACGGGTCACTCGCTCCGGTCAGCCGCGCCGCCCGCAGTCCCTGGCGGCCCGGTTCGCAGCGAAGGAGGCCACGGCGAAAGCGCTGGGTGCACCCCGCGGCTGGGGCTGGCACGACGTCGAGATCATCGTGGGTCCCGGCGGTCGTCCGTTGCTGCGGGTGACCGGGGTGCTGGGCGCGATCGCGGCGGACGCCGGGGTCAGTACCTGGCATTGCTCGTTGACCCACGACGCGGACCTGGCGCAGGCGTTTGTGATCGCCGAGGGGGTCTGAGCGGTGCAGCAGGCCTTCGAGGCGGCGGTGGTGGCCGCAGCAGAGCGGGTGGCGATCGACGCCGTCGGCGGGGACGCGCTGATGCGGCGTGCGGCCTTCGCCGTGGCCGGGCAGGTGTGCGCGGCGCTGCGGGAACGTACCGGAGGGGTCACCGGGCGGCGGGTGTGCTTGCTCGTGGGTTCCGGCGGCAACGGTGGTGACGCGCTGTGGGCCGGGGTCGTCCTGCGTCGCCGTGGGGTGGCCGTGACCGCGGTGCTGCTGGTGCCCGAACGCGCACACCCCGCTGGTCTGGCTGCCCTGCTGCGCAGCGGTGGGCGTCGGGGTAGCCGAGCCGACGTGGCAGCCGCGGACCTGATCGTCGACGGCATCGTCGGCCTGTCGGCACGCGGTCCGCTCCGGCCGGACGCTGCGGCATTGGTGGCCGCGGTGCGGGCCCCGGTGGTGGCTGTGGACCTGCCCAGCGGGGTGCACCCGGACACCGGCGCGGTGCTCGGGGCGGCGGTCCGTGCCGACGTCACCGTCACCTTCGGTGCCCGCAAGCCGGTGCACCTGCTGAACCCGGGGCGCTGCGGGCGGGTGCACCTGGTGGACCTGGGTTTCGTCCTGCCGGTGGCCGCGATGGCGGCGCTGACCCGGGCCGAGGTGGGCGCGGGCTGGCCGGTGCCCGGCGCCGAGGACGACAAGTACACCCAGGGTGTGGTGGGGGTCCTCGCCGGGTCGGCGGTCTACCCGGGGGCGGCGGTGTTGTGCACCGGGGCAGCGGTGACCGCGACCTCGGGCATGGTCCGGTATGCCGGGACCGCCAAGGACGCTGTGTTGGCCCGCTGGCCGGAAGTGGTGGCCACCGACGAGTTGACCGACGCCGGCCGGGTGCAGGCCTGGGTGGCCGGGCCCGGGTTGGGCACCGGCGAGCAGGCCCTGGGGGTGGTGCGGCACGTCCTGCACCAGGACGCACCCGTGCTGCTGGATGCCGATGCGCTGACCGTCATCGCCGAGCACCCGGAGTTGCTCGCGGCCCGGTCGGGCCCGGTGCTGCTGACCCCGCACGCCGAGGAGTTCACCCGGCTCACCGGTGCCCCGCCGGGACCGGACCGGGTGAGCGCGGTGCGGGCGGCCGCCGCACGGTTCCGGGCGACGGTGCTGCTCAAGGGTGCCATTACAGTGGTCGCCGACCCGGACGGGCAGGTGCTGGTCAACCCCGCCGGATCCTCCTGGGTGTCGACCGCCGGCGCGGGGGATCTGCTGTCCGGTGTGGTGGGCGCGCTGCTGGCCGGTGGGCTAGCCCCCTTGCACGCCGGTGCGGCGGGGGCGCACGTGCACGTCCTGGCCGCGGAACTGGCCGCCGTCCAGGGCGAGGTAGGTGCACCGGTGTCGGCGTCGGCGGTGCTGGATCAGCTGCGACCGGCCATCCGCGGGGTCCGCTCGGCGGCTCGCTGAGAGCACCGTTGTCATGCCGATCGCGGCGCGAGGATGCCACCACGGGGCCGCCTTCCCCGCGAGGTCGGGGCGGGGTGGGACAATCATCGGAATGAACGAGCCGTCAACGGTCGCGCCGGTGCGCACCGCCACCCCACGAGCCGAGGCTCGGATCGATCTCGAGGCGATCGCCCACAACGTTGCAGTGCTGGACGCCCACGCCGGGACGGCCGGGGTGATGGCCGTCGTCAAGGCCGACGGGTACGGACACGGCGCGGTGACCGTGGCGCGCACCGCGCTGGCCGCTGGGGCCGCTGAGCTGGGGGTAGCCACCCTGGAGGAGGCCCTGCAGCTGCGCGCCGCAGGCATCACCGCGCCCGTGCTGAGCTGGTTGCATACCGCCGACGAGGACTTCGCACCCGCGTTGGCGGCCGACGTGGGCCTGGCAGTGAGCTCCCCACGCCACCTCGCCGGAGTGCTCGCGGCGGCGCACGCCACCGGGGTGAGGGCGGCGCTGAGTATCAAGGTCGACACCGGGCTGAACCGCAACGGGGTGTCGGCCACTGAACTCGACGGGGTGCTCGCCGTGGTGGCGTGCGCGCTGGCGGAGCACGCGGTCCGGGTACGGGCCATCTTCTCCCACCTGGCCCGTGCCGACGAGCCCCACCACCCGGTGGTTGATCTGCAGGCCGCACGGCTGCGTGACGCGGTGGCCCAGGCCGCACGCGCCGGGGTGGTGCCGGAGGTGGTGCACCTCGCGAACTCCGCGGCGACGTTGACCCGGCCCGACCTGGCCTTCGACCTGGTGCGCCCGGGGGTTGCGGTCTACGGGCTGAGCCCGGTCCCGCATCTCGGGGCCATGGGACTGCGCCCGGCGATGACGTTGCGGGCCCGGGTCGCGCTGGTCAAGCGGGTGGCCGCGGGCGAGGGGGTGTCCTACGGTCACGTCTGGACGGCTCCGCACGACACCACTGTCGCGCTGCTGCCCATCGGGTACGCCGACGGGGTTCCCCGGGGGTTGAGCAGCCGGTTTCAGGTGCTGCTCGGTGGGCACCGGCGACCGGTCGTCGGGCGGGTGTGCATGGACCAGGTAGTGGTGGACTGCGGCCCGGACGGCGCAGGCGTCGGCGAGGGTGACACCGCGGTGCTGTTCGGTCCCGGCGTCGACGGTGAGCCACTGGCGCAGGACTGGGCCGACACCCTGGGCACCATCCACTACGAGGTGGTGACCGGGGTCCGCGGCCGGGTTCAGCGGTCCTACCTGGGCGGTCCGCTCGCGTGAGCGCCCGCAGTAGGGCCGGGTTGGTGGGCGGGGCCGTCGGAGTGGCGGTGGCCAGCACCGCCGCCGCCGCCGTCACCACCCGCCAACGCAGCCGTCGACGCGCGGCCGACCCACTGGTCCTCGACGGTGCCCCGGACCGGGTGTCCACCGTCGCCGCCGACGACGGGGTCCCCCTGGCAGTCGAGGAGGTCGGCCCGGCGGACGCCGCGCTGACCGTGGTTTTCGTGCACGGCTTCTGTCTGACCATGCAGTCCTGGCACTTCCAGCGCCGGGCGCACGCCGCCCGCGCCGACACCCGGCTGGTCTTCTACGACCAGCGCGGCCACGGGCGGTCGGGCACCGGCCGGGGCGCCTCCTACACCGTCGATCAACTCGGCCGCGACCTGCAGGCGGTGCTGCTCACGGTTGCACCCAGCGGGCCCGTCGTGCTGGTGGGCCACTCGATGGGCGGGATGACGATCATGGCGCTGGCCCGGCAGCGCCCCGACCTGTTCGACACCCGGGTGAGCGGGGTCGCTCTGTTGTCCACCGCCTCCGACGGCCTCGGCCTGGAACGGGTCGGGCTCGGAGCCGGCAACCCCCTGGTACACGGGTTGCGCCGGGTCGCTCGGTGGCGCCCGGAACTCCTGCGGCTGGGCCGCGCCCCGGTGGACCTGATGATCTCCCCGATCGTGCGCGCGATGTCCTACGGCGACCGGCACCTGAGCCCAGCGGTGGCCGAGTTCTCTGCGGCTATGATCGCCAGCACGTCGTTGCGGACCATTGCCGACTTCCTGCCGTCCCTGAGCATCCACGACGAGCGGGCGGCGCTCGGAGCTATCGCCGGTCGGCCGGTGCTCGTGCTGTGCGGCGACGAGGATCGGTTGACCCCGTTGCGGCACACCAGGGTGATCGCGGATGTGCTCGCGGAGGCCGATCTGGTGATCGCCCCGGGTGCCGGGCACCTGGTGCAGTTAGAGCAGCCCGTGCTGGTGAACGACGCCCTGGTACGGCTGATCGACCGGTCGGTGGCCGCACCGGACCGAGACTGCGCCCGCAGTGGGTAAGCAGCGGGAGCTGCCGTCGCCGGCGGACACCGCGGCGCTGGGCGGTGAGTTGGCCGCTGACCTGCATCCCGGTGACCTGGTCGTGCTGGACGGCCCGCTGGGTGCCGGGAAGACGGTGTTCGTCCAGGGCTTGGCCGCCGGGCTGGGTGTGCTGGGACCGGTCACCTCACCGACGTTCGTGATCGCCCGCGAGCACCGGGCCGGGGCACGCGGGGTAGCGCTGGTGCACGTGGACGCCTACCGGCTGCACGGCGCGGACGTCGCCGGCCAGCTCGACGCCCTGGACCTGGACACCGACCTCGACGGCGCGGTCGTGGTGGTGGAGTGGGGCCACGGTGTGGTGGAGGCGTTGACCCAGCGCCACCTGCTGGTGCGGCTGCGCCGGTACCCGGACACCGAGACCCGTACGGCCACCTGGGAGTGGATTTCGGCGCCCACTGCCTAGAACCCGGTCTTTGTCCGGAAACACTGGTTTAGCCGGCTTTCGCCCGCTACGGTGCTCGCACGGCGTGACACGCCGCGTGAGCACGGAGGGCGTCGGTCACGAACCGCTCGCCCACGGACGAGGGGATCGGACATGAGAATGCGCACCGCGGTGGTAGCTGCGGCAACTGTCGCCGCCGTCAGTCTGAGCGGACTGGTCGCGGCACCGGCAGTCGCCACCGGACCCGTCGACAAGCAGCACGGGGCGGCCGACGGTCACCTTCCGGCGACCCGCTCGGGTGTCGACGTCGTCGGCAAGGCCCCGATCCTGGACCGCAGCGCGGGTCGGGTCAGCGACGTCACCGTCTCCGGCAATTACGCCTACCTGGGGGCGTGGCAAGGCGAAGGCGGTTGCCAGACCGGTGGTGTGTACATCTTTGACATCGCCGACCCCACCGCCCCCCGCCAGGTCGGGTTCGTGCCCACCGGTGCGGGCAGCTTCGTCGGCGAGGGCGTCCAGGTGGTCAGCCTCAAGACCGCCTCCTTCAGCGGCGACGTGCTGCTGTTCAGCAACGAGATCTGCGGGGCACCCGGCACGACCGGCGGGGTCACCATGGTCGACGTCACCAACCCCACCGCGCCGGTGGTGCTGGCGGAGGGCTTCGGTGACACCGACGGCACCGCACCACGAGCACACACCGTGCACAGTGTGTTCGCTTGGCAGGACGGGCCCAAGGCATACGCCACGCTGGTGGACAACGAGGACGCCGCGGACGTCGATATCTTCGACGTCACCGACCCCCGCAACCCGGTGATGGTCGCCGAATACGACCTGGCCGCCAGGTACCCACAGATCCTGCAGCCCGATGTGCCGACCCTCAACCAGGTGTTCCTGCACGACCTCGTGGTGAAGAAGATCAAGGGACGCCAGGTGATGCTGGCGTCGAACTGGGACGCTGGGTACGTCAAGCTCGACGTCACCGACCCCACCAACATCACCTACCTGGGCGACACCGACTTCACCAACCCTGACCCTGAGCTGCTGGCGCAGACCGGTAAGCGCGAATTACCCGAAGGCAACGCTCACTACGCGGACTTCACCAAGAACAACGAATTCGTCGTCGCCTCCGATGAGGACTTCTCCCCGTACGGACTCGCCGGCAACACCGACGACGGCACCACCTTCGCAGCCGATCAGGGCAGTGACACCAAGCCGATCACCCCGCAGACCCCACTGACCGGCACCGCGGTGTACGTCGGGCGGGCGTGCACCGGCGACACACCGCTGCCGACCCCACCGGCTGGTGGCGGTCCCTACCTGGCCGTCGCCGAGCGTGGCGGCTGCACGTTCACGGAGAAGGTGACGAACGTCGAGGCGGTCACCGCCAACGGCGGGTACGCCGGCACCGTCATTGTCAACATCGCCAACGCGGGAGGCTGCGGGGCCTTCGGGATGAGCGTGCGGGGCAACAAGCCAGCGGTCTCCGTCGACCGCGCGACCGGCTACTCGTTCTTCGACCTCCCCTACGACGACGCCGCGTGCCGGGCTGGAAACGGCGAACTCGCGCCGCTGACCCTGGGCCAAACCGGGGACGTGGTCACCGTCCGGTCGTACTTCGACGGGTGGGGTTACGTGCACCTGTTCCGCAACAGCAACGGCAAGATGGCCGAACTTGACACCTTCGCGATTCCGGAGGCGATGGATGAGCGTTTCGCCACCGGGTCGGGGGCTCTGTCCGTGCACGAGGTCGCACCGAGCGCCCAGGACGATTCCCTGGTGTACGTGTCCTACTACGCGGGCGGGTTCCGGGTATTGAAGATCGAGGACGACACGCTGCGCGAGGTCGGGCGGTTCATCGACGAGGGTGGCAACGACTTCTGGGGTGTGCAGGTATTCACCCGAGGCGGCAAGGAGTTCGTCGCTGCCAGCGACCGGGACTACGGGCTCTACATCTTCCAGTACACCGGCGAGCAAGGCGGCCAGGGTGACGGAGACCGGGACAACAAGGGCAAACAGGATAAGGACAAGCAAGACAAGGACAATCGGGACAAGGACAGTGGCAACAACAACAAAGGCGAGGACCGCAAGGACACCAACAGCAAGTCCGCGGTCAGCAGGGACTAGCTACTTGGACCCTGAAATGCTTGCTGGGCTGGCCTTGGGCGATCGGACGGGCGTCCGCGTCCCTGGCTTCAGGGCAGCGCAGGTGGCTGGTCGCTACCGCTCAGGCGAAGTGCGACTTCGCGATCGAGCCGTGCACGCCGACGGTCTTGTCGACCACCTGGGAAACGTGGAAGTCGGCCGCTGCGGACAGATATGCGTAGGCGACGGCGCGGTCCATGCTCCGGTCGGTCTGCAGGAAGTCCAAGGCATTGACCACGGCCCGACGCATCGCGACCCCGAGGTCGGTCTGCTGACCCCCGGCTGCGCCGTCGGGATCGGACAGTCCAATGGGGATCCACAGGTCCGCGGTCTCCGCGAACGGGTAACGGTAGGCCACCGACGGGGCGTCACCGGACCCCTTCTTGCACACCGTGAGCCGGAAGGTGCCCCGGAGGGAGCCCTCCATGGCGGTGAGCGCGACCTCGCCGTCTCCCATCGCCATATGCGGGTCCCCGACGTAGAACAGCGCGCCCTCTGCGAACACCGGCAGGTAGAAGGTGCTGCCTGGGCCAAGCAGGCTGATGTCGATATTGCCCCCGCCGAGGGTCGGCGGCACTGAGTTGGCCTCTGGCGAGGTCAACCCCGGCGCGCTGGTGAACGCCACGCCCATCATCCCCAGGAACGGCTTGAGCGGGAACCGCACTGCCGCCTGCCCGTAGCGCATCACCGCCATCCCGCTCTCGACGGCGGTGAACGTCGAGACGTTGCCGTAGCGCAGCGGGTCCTTCGTCGCCCGCCCGTCCGTCGTTACCGGGGGCATGACCTCGGCGAGGGTAATTCCGCTGGGCGCACCACCATCCACCGTCCGCGCCAGCGCGCCCTTGCCGTGCCGGCTGGAGACCACCCCGTAGGGCACGCGGGGTACCGCAGCCAGGGTCTCGATCTTCAGCACATCCCCGGGCTGGGCGCCCTCGACGAACACGGGCCCGGTGACCACGTGCGGGCCGTCGACGTCAAAGTTCCGCGGCGTGCGCGAGTAGCCGGCGGCGACCGCGACCGCGTCCTCGAGCACATCGGCGCGGGCCACGCCCTGACCGCCGAACCACGCCACCGGGTCGCGGCCCTGGTCCTCCAGGATCCCCTCGTGCGACAGGGCATCGATCATGATCGTCTCTCCCGAACGCATCCGGGCCACGGGCATCGCCGAGGTGGTCGGCACGTACCCCCACAACACCTGGTCGGGGGTCGAGGCCAGGTAGTGGTCGGCGGAGAGATCCCCCGAGCCCGGCTGCAGCACCGACCCGGCCGTGGACGACGCAGTGGCCGAGTTCGCCCCCGAGGCCGCGCTGACCCACGAACACGCCGCCCCGACGGACCCGGTGCCCAGCAGGGTGGCCACCCGCAGGAAGCTGCGCCGACCCACCGCGGAGCGCAGCACCGCGGCGGCCGGCCCCCCGGCCAAGTCGCGGGCGATGACAGCGGCGGTCTCGGTGACCGCGGCGTGATCAGGGGAACGGTCAGTCATGTAGCGACTCCTAGTCTCAGCGGCACGACTCGGCGCGGAGGTGCTCCGATCGACGGTAAGAGCTGTGCGTGTCGCCGAGGTAACCGCAGCGTGTCAGCATGGGTTGAGCACTCTCGGTGGCCACCGACGACCCGATTCCTTCCCGGTGAGACCCCGACCCCGCCACAGCGGTTGCGGCCGCACGTGGGGTCGACGGCAGAAGCCAGCGCCTCGTTTGGGGACGGCACTCGTCCATCGATCGGGATTCGGTAGAGCCGCCGCCAGGTGATCGAATGCGTGACCTCGCACCACAGAATCTCCTCGCTGTCGCTTGCCAGGCCGGGGTGGATTTTGACGGACCTCACGGGTATACTCGAACACATGTTCTGGGTATCTGCTTAGGTGAAGTAGGGGTTGGATTCGGGTTTCAAGAGGGCCTGCAGGGGCTGGGGTCCGGTCTCGACTGCCTGCTGCAGGAGCCGGTAGAAC
>JAABUS010000303.1_pt1 | contig 126234 bp, 70 predicted proteins | sample 5560161 | NCBI WGS metagenome assembly JAABUS01 (sample SAMN10711885, study PRJNA513376) | rock metagenome | isolation source: Antarctica rocks | place: Antarctica: Victoria Land, Trio Nunatak nord | collected 2016-01-04
GATATATTTATTATATATATTTATATATTATAACTAGATATTTCGGCCTATAAACTAAATTATTAAACGAAGAGAGTATCCGTTTATAATTAATTAAATACTAGTATTATCGAAGTAATATAGATACTTTTAAGATTAGTATAGTTATTAAAAATTAATAACGAATAATAGCCCGACTATAAATAAACGATAATAAATATAAAGTTTATAAATACCGAATAATTAAAGCGAGTATTAGAGTATTCCTAACTAATTAAATATCGCGGTTTATCGTTCGTAAAATAGGAGGGCTAGCAGTATAGGATATTTAAAAAAAAACGGGCAACGTTATTATTAAAAGTATATTTAATTAATTATAAACGGGGGTAAATTTAAAGGGTAGCTCCGAGATTAAAATTAGAGATATTATAACGGAGGAGTTCGATATATATCTTTATTATAAAATAGAGCGGAATAAATAATCTAATAAAGGGTAGTTACGGATAATATTTTATTTATTAATATAGTAAATTATCCGGTAAAATCCGATATACTAGGCTTTATATATATACCTACGACCTAATCGTAATTACCGATTAATTTTATATCTTTATTATATTAAATATACTCGGCCTAAAGACTCGACCTTCTTTTAATATATTAATATAAATATATTTAAATATCTCGTTTATAGGTATAAAGTTAATATTATATAAAGATTAATATCTCTTAATAACGAGACTATTAATAATTATACGGAGATTATTCTAGGTTTTTATAAAAATATAACCGAATAATAAAAGAGGGTAAAGGGGCGGGGAAAGATAATAAATAACTATATATACAAAATAAATAAAATCTAGGAGTTAATAAATACGATTAATTATAATTAATTCGTTCCGGTACTATATACGCGTAAAGACGTAAAGATTACTCGGCCTAAAATATTATATAATTTAATATTAGGCCGCCTAGATACTACTCTTTAAAGAATTATTCTTTTATAATTTATAGAGGTAAAAGAAAATAACGAGACCCTAGATAATAAAAAATCCGATAAATAATTAAACCTCGCTTTTATTTATTTAAAATAGACGGCGGTAAATTTTATACTATCGGGGTTACCGAATAAATTTAATTTAATTCTTTATTAATTTCCGGCCGGTACTTAACTCGTTTTAATATTATTTATTAATTAAAGATTAATATATAAAGTAATTTAGGAGGACCTAGTCGTTTAAAATTATATTAATTTATTATTAAAGGCTAACCGAGTACGCGTATAGAAAATTATCTAAGGATATCGTTTAAAGGTATTAAAATTATTTAAAATAATATAAAATAAAGTAAAATAAACGGAGAAGAAGTTTTATAACGAGAGTAGTTTTTTTTAATAAACGGATAATAAGATTAAAGGGCGCTAGTATTAAATTATATAAATAATATAGGATATTATTAATTATAGGGTAAAACCGCGCGGCGTAATTTCGTTTAACTCCGTTATTTTAATCTTAATTATAATAATCCTATATTAACTATTAATATTAATTTTTAATATTAATAATCCGCGTTATAAATTATATTAAAATAAAAACTATATTATTATTTATTAATTTATTATCTAGCCCTTTAATATCGCCTCCCCGCTTATCTCCGTTATATATAAAAATCGTAAATCGCCCGTTTAAATAAGCGCGCCGTACCCCTACCTTAAACCTCCGTTTTTATATAATTTTAAATAGGTTAGTCTTTACTTTCTCCTTCTCGAGTTCTTCCTCCGTCTTTACCCCTACTTTTACTGGTAGTAATAATTTATCGGAAGAGATAATAACAGGTAATAAAAAACGTCGTCGACGGTAAACGGAGGGCGAAAAGATTACTAGTATATTAATAATAATAACCGATATATAATAGGATATAAAGAGATTTTTAAGAGCGCTTTATAAACTATATAAAGTTTATATTTTCCGTTTAATATAAAAGTAATTTTTCGATTTCGTTTATAACGAGCTACCTAGTAATTCCCGATTCGAAAAGTAATTAATACTTAAATGATACGACTCGCTAGTTAGGAGGTAGGGCTAGTTAGTTATTAATATACTTTAACGAGAAATTAAAATCCTAAAGAAGTACGAAATATTTAATATTTTTCGTCTATTTATAGAAGGGCTTAAAGGCGGTACTTTATAATTATTTAAAAATATTATTCTAATTATATTACGACTAGCCCCGTAATAGTTTAATATCTTCTACCGAGTTTATTATAAGAATAGATTAAATAATTTATTATTATTATTAATAAATCCTACTACTTAATAGCCCGTTATTTTTATATTATTAATACTCTACTATATAATACGGCCTTATAAGTCGATTAATTTTTAGACGATTTTAAGGCTTTATTTATATTAAAAGGGGGTATAATAATAAATTCTCGATACTCTATACTAATTTAGTTTAATTATTTTATATTTAATACTATAGCGATATATAATAACCTTAAGAAAAGACGCCGAAGTAAGAGTTTAAATAGTAGGGTAGGCCGTAAATATTATTTTAATTTATAATAACTTTAAATATATAGAAGGAAGGTGTAGAGAAAGAATAAATAACTACCGAGAATTCCGATTAATTACTACTACGTTAATTTTAAAAGGGCGTCTCTTCGATAAAGGGGCCCTTCGGTAGGATATATAATACCCGATAACTATATTATTATTAATTAAGATAATCGCTTATTAATTAATATCTACCGATATAAATATAAAGGTATATTCTTTATTTTTAATTTTATTACTTTTCCTTTTATACCTTAATATTAATAAAAATATATTAACGAACTAAAGTTCTAGATTCGGTTATATTATATCGAGTCGGTAATCTCGGTAGTATATATACTTTATTTAGGTAATATAAAGTTTTTATAAATAAAAGCGATACCGGTCTTAAAGAAATTAGACCCGGTAACGACGAGATACTTCCCGATAATACTAGTATTTAAAGATAAGAGTACGACGGCTAATAATATCTATATATTAAAGAATATATTTAAATATTAATTTAGATTAAATAGTAAAAGTTTTATTTTTAATATTAATTTTCGATTAATATACGGTAACCTTAAGATATAATTATATATATAATTTATTAAGGCTTTACGTAGCGATATTTCCGAACTCTTATTTAATATTTTTAACTAGTTACTACCGGGCTTAGGTCTCTAATACCTTCGTTTTAATATATTATAATTATTCTATAAAATTTATTAAGGCCCTAGTAACTCTATAGATTTATTTATATTATAATACGCGGCCGATCGCTAGGATCGCTTTAGGGTTATTTAATTAACGGATTTTTAAATATTAAAGAACCTAATTATTTATAATTATTAAATATATATAATAGAAACGTAGATTAAAATCCTAAAGTAATAATCTATAAATCTTTAATATATAGAGGATATTATATTTTAACTCGCGGTGTAAAATACCTTAAATATTAATACCTAACCTCGTATATTAGAAAAGATTTTTAAAACTATATATACTTAACTTTTATCTACTCGCGATTAATAATTTTAAAATTATTAAAATTTTTATATATACGTCGAAATTTATTTAACCCTACGATATATTATTAAATATATTAATATTAACCTACTCCGTTACACTTTATACTACGTTACGATTTTTTTCTAGGCCGACGCTACTAGTACCCTAAAATATATATAAACCCTACTTTATATATTTTATATAATAGATTTACCGGTAGTAATAATAAAGTTATAAAAATATATATTAATAAATAATTTTATAAATCTACGGGGAATAATAGATATAAATTTCGAGCTCGACTATTTTTTTAAATTATTTATTAATAATCTTAAAGTATTCTAATATAACCGGTCCTACTATTTTAAATATAATAATATATTATTTAAGAATTAGGTCTTTAATAACCTATATTTTCTAAAGTTAAAGAGAATAATAAAGTTTATATTTAAAAAACCCTCCTCGGTTATATATCCGGTTAAAAGCGCCGCCGAGGATATTTAGAGTATAGTCTTTAACCTCGTTTATAAATCGTTTATTCGTTATATTAAATAGGATAAATTCTCTTTAAATTTAATTATTAATCTTTTCGATACCGGGCTTAAACGGTTAGGTAGGAATATATTAAAATATAATAAATAATATACCTAAGAGTATATATTATTAGCGGATAATAAATATAAAGATACTTTAACGGTTAGGCTAAAAGTTAAATATAATTTTATATTAAAGAGTTTTATAATCCTAATTTCTACCTTAAAGCCTCCGAGTACTATATTTATTAATTAATTTAATAATAAATCCGCGCGGCGCGGGTTTATTAACTAGTTTTAAAATCGCGTAGAGTATTATTTATATTAACGAGATTAAAAGGGGGTTAATTTTACGGGTTTATTCACTAATACCTCCTATAATATTATTAATTCCCCCTTTAATTTACTCGCTTTACTATAAAAGTTAAATTATAAGACGTAACTTTTATTATTATACTACTTTTTAATAATATAATATTTATTACTTTTATATTAAGTCGTCTTCGGCTCTATATTCCGAGGTTTATTAAATTAACTCTCCGCCGCGTTAGTTTTAATACGAGATTTACTCTTTATAACGGGTATATTTAGTCGTTTAACTTTTATTTTATTAATTATAATTCTACCTTTAATACGCGCTTTTTTAACTACTAATTTATATTTTATTTTAATTAACTAGTTATCCCTTCGCTCTTTAAATTTAATTTACTCTTTATTAAATAACGGATCTAGCCGCCGTTTTTTTTTAATATCGTTATATATTATTTATATATCGAATACTTTACCCCGATTTAACTCTTTTTATCGTCCCTATTTTAGGATATTTAATATTTTAATATAATATAAATAGAGGCTAGACTACGCGCTATTAATTTATTAATATATAATTTATTTATCGCGAATACTCTCTACCTACGTCGCTAAATCTCTTAAGATTTTATTAGGTATTATTAAGGATATAAGGAAATATTAATACGAATCGACGAATTTCTTATTTAATTTTTAATATCGCTAAACTCGAAGTTTAGATATATATTATAAATATTTAAATAAATTCTCGTCTACCGATTTATTTAACTCCGCGTAAATAATAATAAGTATTTATAATTCTAGATTATAAACCGAGTAATAGGGGAATGACTTCGTATAATTCGGTATATTATATTCCGTATTATTAAAAAAGGCGAGGCCGATATCGCGAATATAATTATTTCTAGGTATATTAAAGAGATTATATAAACTAGGTATTATTCGAGCTCGTCGATTAATATTTATATAATTTATATAAACTCTTCTCGGCCCCGATAAAGATTTTATTATTATATTATCGAGCGAAACCGGCTCCGCTAGAGACGCCCCGTTTCTAAAGTTTATATATTAAGGTAAATATAATAAAGTGAAATATATCTACCCCCGATTATAATATATCGTATATCCTATATATTAATATACTTTCTAAATAAAAGAACTCTCTTTATATCTAGATTATTAACCCCTAGCTTATAAATATCGGTTATAATAATAATATATAAAGATAAACCTTAAGTAGATAATAAACCGAAATATATTACGATATCTTATTTATCTCGAGTAATTATCGCCGCGAAAAAAAGTACGATTAACTTCGTACCCTCGATCGGATACGATAATCGTTTTATTTATATATATATTAATTAATATATATCCCTAACCTAGGTTACGGAATCTATAAAAATAATCGTCTTCGGAATATCTTAAACGGTAGTAATCTATAACGGTAAAATATACTATAAGTTAAATATACCGTTAATAGGATTATAGGTAGTATTAATTTAAATATATATCTTTAGCCGATTAAACGGAGTCTTTATAATAATAATATCTTCCGAGAAAATATATCGCTTTTATATAATCTTAAGTATTTTAATATCGAGCGTTATAGAGACCTCTAAAAGAGGGACGTTAGACGGTAATTACTTTTAAAGAATACTTAAATTAAAGTATATTAATCGAAACTCCTTCTACTCGGTTACTAGATAAAGCTCGTCGATTATTAATAAATATAACCGTAACGTAAAGCTAGTATACCGTAGCACGTCGGTATTAAAATTACTCGAACTAGTAATTTTAAGATTTATAAAAATTATTATTATTAATTACTTATTTATAAATCGCGTTTAGTTATTATACCGTAGGTGAAGTAGCCGGAGTATATCGTTATAATATTAACGAGTTTATTACTATCGTTATTTAGAACGAAGAGTCGGTAATTAAATATATAATTTAATTTCTTATATTACTTTTCTAATAAAGTATTTAAAGGTATAATAATTAATACTACTTTAATAGGTAAAAATATTAATAGTAAAATCTAAAAAACGATACTTTTATTAAATCTAGTTTTCGTAATTAAAATTAAATCCGTTCTCTAGTTTAATAATATATTAAAATATTATACTACTTCTCTTTAAACTCGACTCCGAAGTAATATATCGCGGCGCCTTCTATATACTCTCGATCTAGAGTTTTATATAAATTATCTATCTTTACTATAATAGGTATAGACGCGAAATCGCCTACTATATATAATATTATTATAATAAATATTAGTTTTAACCTTAAATATATTTCGCGGAGGGTTCTATAACGAAGGGGACCTACCGATAATAAAGAATAAAAATTAACGATAGATAATTATCGTTATAGTAATAATTAAAACTCGAGTTATAATTAAGGATTTTTAGATAACCTATATTTATTTCGCTATATATATAATAAATAGTATTATAGATAATTATATTCGAAAGAGTATATATAGAAGTATTAGCGCGCGATTAATTTAAATTTTATTTTAAAATAATTAGATAACGATCGCGTCGTAAAGTTAGTTATTAATAAAGAAAAAAGTTAACGGAAAAATTTATATAGACGGCCCGCGAAAATAATACGAATTTAATAAAAATATAGAGTTTTGCGCTTAGACCTACCGCCGTTTAGTTACGAAGTTAGTATTTCTAACTCGAAGGGGTTTAATAAACGGGAGCTAACTCGAAGAGGCTTAACGGTGACTCGGTAGGTCTAAGAGACTAAAGTAACTCGGAGGTATCCGAAATAATTAAATTACTTAATCGTCGGACCTAACTAAACTAAGTTTAGTAGTAGTTACCCGAGTATCGCGACTAGTCGAGTAACGTAAATCTTTAAAATATTACCCCCTAATTTACGAAAATCATTACCCTTTATATAATAGATTAATTTTATTTAATTATTAAATTAAGGATAAATAATATTATAAATTTTATTAAGAAAAATCCTAACGTCCTTATTATTTAGGTTATATACGATTTCGATATTCTCTTTAAACGTTTATAACGGCGGGTTTAAATGAATTACTTTAAAAAAATATTTATTTTTAATAATATAATCTTTACCCTAGCCTAGGAATTTATAATTATCGAGTTTATTAAATTATATAATTTATTCGATATATTAATATATTTAGAGGTACTCCGGAGGTATATAAATTTTATTTTTATAAAAAATAAATCTTAAAGAAAAATTAATTAATATTAATTACCTAGATTTATTAAAAGATATCTTAAATTATATAAATATAAATAAATATTTTTTTTAGTTAATAGAAAAAACGCCTATAAATTAAAGAATATATTAAGATATTTTAAATACTTTTAATATATATATTTTAAACTCGAGGTAACGAATAAAGATATATAGAATATAAATAAAATAGACTTTAAAATTAAAATTAGAAAAGATTATTAAATCGTCTCTATATATATAACGAAATAACTATATATAAATAATTTTAATAATAGGGATTATATTACCGCCGCTAAATATATTAATAACGGAGGAATTTCTTTAATACTATTTATTATTCTAAATAGAAAATTAATTCTATATAAATAAATTAATAACGAGTTATTAAAAATTATTAAATTTATCGTTAATAACTCTAGTTATTTAAACGATATTTTAGGATTTATATAATTATATAATTTTAAAAAGTAAAGTCGTAAGATTTAAAAAAATAAATAAAGAATTTTTATTATAAACGGATTCGAATTTTATTTAACGTAGAAATTCTTCTATTATATTATAAAATATAATATTCGACTATTTTAACTACCGGCTTATTCTATTTATTTTAATTAATTACTCGACGTTAATTATTTTTAATCTTTTAAATATTATTATTAAAAAGTTCTTAATATATATATATATTAAAAGAGGCCTAGTTTATTTAAAGCGGATTTTCTAGTTTTATTCTAGAAAATTCGAATAAATATATTTAAAAAAATAATTATTATATTAACCTAGTAAGTAACTAGTTTTATTCTATATAATTCGCGCCGTATTTTAGATATATTATCGGAATATTAATAAAAAACGACTCGGCTAGTAATATTAAAAGTTAATAAACTATTTTTTATTTAATATATTTTATATACTACTAAAAATCTAATTAAATATAATTATATACTAGAGAAAAGTATTAAAAAATATAATTTTATTAAATTTTTATTTATACCGATTCTTTAATTTATAAAGAGTAGTATTACTACGATATAGTAATTATATTAATTAACTCTAAAGTTTAAAGATAATAATAGAGCGTAAATCGAGAAAACTATATATAAATCGTAACTAGAAGGGGGACTAGGTTACTATCGAGTCGAGTATATAAAGTATATAAATATAGAGAGGGAGTTAAATAAATATAATATCTAAGGCCGCTAGCGTAGAGCTAGTAATTTAGTAATAATATAAAAGACGTAAAATAATTACGGGGTTTATTACTAAATAGTTTTTAAATCCTAAATTTAATAATAAAACTAATCTTTAAGAATTCTAATAAAACGGGGGAATATTAACTCGATATAAAATTACTAAAAATTAAAACCCCGCGATACTAAGACTAGAACCCTATATCGATAAATAAATAATATTATAGAGGTAGCGGGGTATAAATATATATAATATATTAATATCTTTAACGGGGCGTAGGTATATATAATATATTATTATTTTATAATTACTTTTTTTTTTAAACCTTAGTCCCTAGGTATTTAAATATTTTAATTAAAAAATATTTATTAAAAAATCTTTAAACTCTTTAAGAGAAATAAAGGAAAAAAGTTATCTAATATAACGACGTTATTATATAGTAATTTAAATATAAAGTTACGTACCTAATTCTTTAATATCTATAGTACTAGTCACGGAATAGTATTTAATTAATTAGTCGAAGTTTATTAAAAAACCTTTAAACCCTTTAAAGGAATAAGGAAAAAAAATCTTTTAATTTATATTATCGGTCTTATAGCGCTAATATATAATACTAGTTACGGAGCGATACGAAATTATTTCCTATAGTATTATTATATAATACTAGTAGTGGAAGAGTAATATTATTAAATTACCTCTACTATATAATAGTACTAGTAGTAAATGAATAATATATTTATAAAATTGTCTCTATAGCGTTAATATATAGTAATAGTAATTAATTAAATAATATTTCTTTCGTCTCTATAATACTATTATATATAATAGTAACGGAGCGAAATAATATATATTATTATTCTTATAGCGCTTGTAGTATTTATAGTAAATATAGTATATTAAATTATTTTTATAGTACCTATAATACTAGTAACGGAATAGTAGTAACTACTCTTATTATATACTTTTATTATACTATAAGAATACTAGTAGTAAAGTATTATATATAAATAATATAGTCTTAATATTATACCCGGAGATTAGTAATAATATAACTATTATAATAATAGTTATATCTATTAATAAAAGCGAGGTAGTAGAGCGGAGACGCGTATCAACGTATTATAATAATAAGATATTTAGCGCGACGGTTTATTATTAAAATAAACTCGCTCGCTTATTTATTTTCTCTCTTCGTAACTTCTTTAGTCTTTTTTATATATTATTACTCTAGCTCTATAATAGTATTCTAGTATTATAATTAATATATAAATAATACTCTCGTTATATATAATTTTCTTTTAACTCTATAAATAACTCCTATTTACCGATAGTATTAATTTATTTATATTAATTATTTTAGTTATAAATATATTAATAAATATAATTAGTCCGTTCTTAACGCGACTATATAATATTAATTATAATAATAATTTATTACGCTTCGTAACTCCTATACCGGGTCTATTTCTATTAATTTAATAATAATTATATTCGAGGTACGTCCCCTCTTTATATACTTTATTATATTAATTACTACGGAATCGACTATTATATAAAAATAAATTATAACCGTAAATTCTAAAACGATATATATTAATAATAATAAATCTCTAAATCTTTCCGAAGGAAGGTAAAGAGGTTTATATATTAATATACCCGTATCGGTAATAAAACTCTTAAAGAAAAATATAAATATAATTTAATAAATAAAGAAATTACCTAGTAACGTAAAATATAAAATAAGATAATAGTAATTAATAAATAAATCTCTATTATAATCGCTAATTTATAGAATTAATTAACGGCGGCGAATTAATATATTAAAGAATTAAAAGTAATAAATAAGGTTCTCGAAAAAAAGATCGAAAATTTCCGTTAATATAAACGGGACCTAAAGAGTCCCGAGGAAAATAATATCCTTAAGAATTATATTAAAGAGACTACGTCTTCTTTTAATAATTCCGATAATAATTAAATCTTTCGTATAATATAGTAGCGATATCGATTTTTTTCTTCTTAAATCGGCGCTAGTTAAATTTACCTAGATATATTATTTAATAGTATATTCTAGGCGTTTATATAAATTATATTTAAAATAAAAGTATTTTTATAAATATAATATCTCGTCGCTATCGTATATAAATAGTTTAATAATAAATTAAATTTAGTTATACTTTAAAACTATATAATAAAATTATAAATATAAAGGAGAACGTCCGTTATATAAATATTAATACGAAAGTAATAATATTTACTTTTAACGTCGGCTTCGTTTACTCCGCTTTATTATTTTATATAACTAAATTATCTCTTTAATTATATTTATATATTTATATTTACTACCCGCCTATTTAAAGACTTTAGTTAGTTTATTAATACTAGTAAATTCTTCGTCTAATAATTATTAATTATATTCTTCGCCTTAACTAGTTTATTTAATTTTATATTAAATATTTTCTTTATTTCTAACTTTATTAATTATCTTTTCTACTTTTTATAACTTATTATTATTAATAAATTTAGGGGTTTATATAAAAGATTCCGTCGTATTAATATAGTCGCGAAGATAATATAATTTAAATAACGATATATAAAAGGTATTATAAATTCTATATATAGAAAGTAGTAATAGGCGGTAAATTTATACTTTTATTTTATTAATAATTTTAAAGAGTTTTATAAACTTATAAGATAATTTCTTATTTAAATACTTTTATTCTAAATTCTTTATTATTAATATAACTAAATTATTAACTTTATAACTTTATAGTTTATATATTTTATTTTATTATTTAATTTAGTATTCGATAACGTTTTATAAATACTTTATAACTTTATTTTTTAAAGTTTATAACTATCGTATTTTATTATTTATAATTAATACCCTTTTTTCCTTAAAGTCGTCCTCGACCTCTTAACGAATTTTAAGATAATAATTATATATATAGAAAAATAACGTCGTTCCGACGACGATACTTTAATTATTATTTATTAAGAATTCTATTATAAATAATAATCTAATTTAATTAGTTTATTTATTATTAATAAATATATATAAGTAATACTTTAATACCTAATTTTAACGCTTTATTTATTTATTTATTTAAGGGTAAAAGGTAGTATTTAGGTATTATTTAATTTTCGAATAAAAATATATAACCGACTAGAAGGGGCTCGTAAAAATAAAATCTCTATCGTTAATAATATTATTAAATATACTATAGCGGTAAATAATTTTAAAATAAAATACTTTCGTTAACTAAACGGTATTGATTTTAATAATTATAAATATATATTTAACTATTTTAATAAATCGATTTATAATAATAAAAATAACGTTATAAATAATACCTCTATATTTACTAGACGGTAAATTAGTTAGAAAATTCATAGAAATTTCCTTCTATAATTAAATAATAATAGGAAGCGAATTTAATTTATTATATAAATAATATCGCGGCGCCTTCGTCCGTTAATATATATTATAAGTTTTAATATAGTTAATACTTTACTTTAAGTTACCCTCCTAGAAGAATTTTCGGGTAAATAATTTATACGACTTCGTAATACTAAAATAATTTACTAAAGAATTATTATAATATCTTTTTATAAACTCTTCTCTTAGAGTTTTATCTCTTAATATATAAAAATAACTATTATATCTTAATAGTCCCTCGGAGTCTATAACCTATATTTTATTCTTTATATAATATATAATATATTATTACTTTATAATTTAATTTTTTTTAAACCCTAGTCCCTAGGTATTTAAATACTTTAATTAAAAAATATTTATTAAAAAACCTTTAAACCCCCTAAGAGAAATAAGAGAAAAAAGTTATTTAATATAACGGCGTTACTATATAATAACCTAAATATAAATTTATATACTTAATTCTTTAATAGCTATAATACTAGTTACGGAATAATATTTAATTAATTAATTAAAATTTATTAAAAAACTTTTAAACCCCTTAAGAGAATAAGGGAAAAAAGTCTTCTAGTTTATATTATCGGTCCTATAGCGTTAATATATAATACTAGTTACGGAGCGATACGAAACTCTTTCCTATAGTATTATTATATAATATTAATAGCGGAAGAGTAATACTACTAAATTATCTCTACTATATAATAGTACTAGTAGTAACTAAATAATATATTTATAAAGTTATCTCTACAGCGCTAATATATAGTAATAATAATTAATTAAATAATATTTCTTTCGTCCCTACAATACTATTATATATAATAATAACGGAACGAAATAATATATACTATCGTTTTTATAGCGTTTATAGTATTTATAATAAATATAATATATTAGATTATTTTTATAGTATTTATAGTATTAATAATAAAATAACGGTAGTTACTTTTATTATATACTCTTATTATACTATAAAAACACTAGTAATAGAATATTATATATAAGCGGTATAGCCTTAATATTATACTCGGAGATTAATAATAATATAATTATTATAATAATAGTTATATTTATTAATAAGAGCGAAGTAGCGAAGCGGAGGCGCGTATCGACGTATAATAATAATAAGGTATTTAGCGCGATGGTTTATTATTAAAATAAACTCGCTCGTTTATTTATTTTCTTTCTTTATAACTTCTTTAATTTTTTATATATATTATTACTCTAGCTCTATAATAATATTTTAGTATTATAATTAATATATAAATAATACTCTCGTTATATATAGTTTTCTTCTAACTCTATAAATAGCTCCTATTTACCGATAATATTAATTTATTTATATTAATATAGTTTAGTTATAAATATACTAGTAAGTATAACTAGTCCGTTATTAACGCGACTACGTAATATTAATTATAATAATAATTTATTACGCTTCGTAGCTCCTTTACCGGGTCTACTTTTATTAATTTAATAATAATTATATTCGAGGTACGTCCCCTCTTTATACGCTTTATTATATTAATTACTACGGAATCAATTATTATATAAAGGTAAATTATAATTATAAGTTTTAAAATAATATATATTAATAATAATAAATCTTTAAACCTTTTCGAAGGAAGGTAAAGAGGTTTATATATTAATATACCCGTATTAATAATAGAACTCTTAAAGAAGAACGTAAATATAAATTAATAAATAAAGAAATTACCTAGTAACGTAAAATATATAATAAAATAATAATAACTAGTAAATAAACTCCTACTATAATTATTAATTTATAGAATTAATTAATAGCGGCGAATTAGTATATTAAGGAATTAAAGGCGATAAATAAAATTCTCGAAAAAGAGGTTAAAAGTTTCTATTAATATAAACGGGACCTAAAGAGCCCCGAGGAAAATAATATTCTTAAAGACTATATTAAAGAGACTATATCTTCCTCTAGTAATTTCGATAATAATTAAATCTTTTATATAATATAGTAGTAATATCGATTTTTTTTTCTTAAATCGGCGCTAATTAAGTTTACCTAGATATATTATTTAATAATATATTCTAGGTATTTATATAAATTATATTTAAAGTAAAAATATTTTTATAAATATAATACCTTATCGTTATCGTATATAAATAATTCAATAATAAATTAAATTTAGTTATACCTTAAAATTATATAATAAAGTTATAAATATAAAAGAGAATATCCGTTATATAAATATTAATATAAAAGTAGTAATATTTATTTTTAATATTAACTCCGTTTACTCCGCTTTATTATTTTATATAACTAAGTACCTTCTTTAATTATATATATATATTTATATTTACTACCCGTTTATTTAAAGACTTTAATTAATTTATTAATACTAGTAAACTCTTTATTTAATAATTATTAATTATATTCTTCGCTTTAATTAGTTTATTTAACTTTATATTAAATACTTTCTTTATTCTTAATTTTATTAATTATCTTTTCTACTTTTTATAACTTATTATTATTAATAAATTCGGGGGTTTATATAAAAGATTCCGCCCTATTAATATAATCGCGAAGATAATATAATTTAAATAACGATATATAAAAAGTATTATAAATTTTATATATAAAAAATAGTAGTAGGCGGTAAATTTATACTCTTATTTTATTAATAATCTTAAAGGGCCTTATAAACTTATAAAATAATTTCTTATTTAGGTATTTTTACTTTAAATTCTTTATTATTAATATAACTAAATCGCTAACTTTATAACTTTATAGTTTATACGTTTTATTATATTATTTAATTTAATATTCGGTAGCGCTTTATAGGCGCTCTATAATTTTATTTTTTAAAACTTATAACTATCGTATTTTATTATTTATAATTAGTACTCTTTTTTCCTTAAAGTCGTCCTCGACCTTTTAACGGATTTTAAAATAATAATTATATATATAAAAAAACGGCGTCGTTCTAATAATAATACTCTAATTATTATTTATTAAAAATTCTATTATAAGTAGTAATCTAGTTTAATTAATTTATTTATTATTAATAAATATACGTAAATAATACTCTAGTATTTAATTTTAATACTTTATCTACTTATTTATTTAAGGGTAAAAAGTAGTATTTAAATATCGTTTAATTTTCGAATAAAAATATATAATTAACTAGAAAGTATTTATAAAAATAAAACCTCTATCGTTAACGATATTATTAAATATATTATAATAGTAAATAATTTTAAAATAAAATATTTCCGCTAGTTAAACGGTATCGATCTTAATAATTATAAATATATATTTAATTATTTTAATAAATCGATTTATAATAATAAAGATAACGTTATAAACGATATTTCTATATTTACTAGGTAATAAACTAGTTATAAAATCTATAGAAATCTCCTTCTAAAACTAAATAGTAATAAGAAGCGAATTTAATTCGTTATATAAATAATATCGCGGCGCCTTCGTCCGTTAAATTATATCGTAAATTTTAATATAATTTATAACTTACTTTAAACTACCCTCCTAGAAAAAATTTCGGGTAAATAATTTATATAATTTTATAATATTAAAGTAGTTTATTAAAGAATTATTATAATATTTTTTTATAAACTCTTACTTTAGAGCTTTATCCCTTAATATATAAAAGTAACTATTATATTTTAATAATTCCTCGGAGTTTATAGTTTATACTTTATTTATTATATAACGACGATCCTTTAATATATTCGCTTTAATTCGAAAAGAGTTTATTTAATTATTATAAATTTATAATTCCCGAATTAATATTTTAATAGGCCTTTTAAAATTATTATATATAGTTTTAAATACTATTATAATATCCCGCTTTAGAATTATTACTTTTAATTTTATAATTTAAAAAATAGAGGTTATAACTACTTTTACTTCCTTATCTCTTTTTAATAATTAACTACTAGTTTAAAAAATAAGTTTATTCTAAAGTATTAATAATAATTTAATATTTAACGGCGATACTCTTTTATAATTAAAGCGCCGCGATAATATATTAATAGGATTTAATTTTCTAGCCCGATAGAAGATTTTAAAATTATAAATAATTAATTTAAATACTTAACGGGTTTATTTAGAGTTTAGCTCCTTTTATTTTATAAAACTCTTTAAATTATTATAATTAATCTAGACTTTAATATAATAAGGGCTACTTTTTAAATAGTATTATTATTATTTTATTACTATTATAATAACGAGTAATTCTTAATTATAAGTTTTATAATTTTATTCTAGAGGATTTAATTTCCGTAACTAGAATATTATAAAGTATTAATAATTATTTTTATCCTATTACGATAGTATAAAATTAAAGTTAAAGTTAAAAGTATTTATCTCTATATATAATTACTTAATTAAATTATAATAATATAGAAAAGACGTATTTACGAATATATTTTATAAGATTTAAAATACTTCCGTAGCGCCGTTTATTTATTTTAATAGATTTATTTTCTTATTTATTTTATTACCCTTAAATAGGCTAGTAAACGATATAATTATACTAGAATAACTATAAATAAATTATTTATAAAACTTAATAAAACCTAAAAAGATTTATACCTCCCGATATATTTTCGGTTAAAGTTATTCCTTAATAATCTTAATATATTCCGGGTCTATAACTACTTTATTAATAAATATAATAAAATTTAAAAACTCGACCGTTTCGGTATTAAATTAATATCTCTTAAAGTTAATAAATAACTAGAACTAATATAATCGTTTAAGTATTTATTTAATATATCGTTAATATTCCGCCGGATTAATATTATAAATTAAAATATTATTTAAATATATTACGTATATTATATTTATTAAATTTATAAATATATAATTAATATGAATTTAAAATATCGCCGGTATATTAGCGAGCCTAAAAAGTATAATTAAATATTCGAAATAATTATAGTAAATTCGGAAAATAATTTTTTATTTATCGCCTTCTTTAATCCGGATCCTATAATAAATATTTTTAAAATTTAACTTCGTAAAGATCTTAGAACCGTATAGGCGGTTTAATATCTCGGTAATTAAAAATAACGGGTATTAATTTTTGATAATTATTATATTTAAACCCTAGTAATTAATATAAAGATATAACTTATTATCCTTTTTAAATATGAAAAGAATAAATACTCCGGTTAAAGAGATTAAATAACGAATCTAGTCTTTATAAAATAAAGATTCTAAATAATACCGTAGCTCCGATAATTTAATTTAAGATAAATTATAAAGAGGTTTATAAAGCGGTTTTTTATTAACTTTTATTTTAATAATATAATCCTCTTATTTAAAAATAAATAGGGTACTCGCTTTTTTATTAAAAAAAATATTATAAAACCTTATAAATTCCCTAGGAATCTTTAAATTAAGAAGTTCTTCTTATTCGCCTCGCGCTACCGTAGTATATATAACCGCGAATATATTCGGTTCGTTTTTAAGATTATTAATAAATTTAATTAGTAACTTAATTTATAAATTACTAGAATTAATTTTAAACCGTTATTAATCCGCTTTAATTTTAATTAATATCTTTAATTAACGTAATTTAAATATATTTAGAATAATATTTAAACTTTTAAAATCTATAGTATAGAATAAAATATTATATTTATACCTTTAATTTTAACTATCGATTATTTAATAATCTAATTAATACGTATTATAATAATATATACTTTACCCGTTAATTACTTTAACTAGTAGTAAAGTAATATTATAAAATTCTAAATTATTTTTAATAACGAATCGTTATAAAATTAAATTAATCTACGCTCTAGAGTTAATTAAGGTAATAAATTATTTAATTTTATTTTAAAGAGTAATTTAACCCTTAGAAAGAATAAAAAGATATATCTTTATTAATTATTTTTTTTACCCTTCTTCCGAGGCGTAAATTAGATTTAATTATTTTTTACCGATACCGCGCCGACGTTTATAACTAGTTTATTTATATCGGGATATTTTGATTTAATATAATCTTCTATTTTATAATAATAATAAATAATTTTATTATATAACGAATTAATAGTATTAATTCTACGTTTATTACTCTTCTTCTTTAAATATATTTATTTAATATTATTACCGGCGTTAAATTTAATAATTCGGTTTATTAAAAATTTTTCTTTATTAAGATTCTTTAATTAAGAACCCGAATTAAAATTAAAATTATTTATTAATTATATATACTCTAGATTCTTTTTTTATATAATAACCTAGGTAAGAATTTCTTCCCTTTAAATAAATATACTATTAATATTAAGAATTTTATTTTTAAATTTAGATTTAAATTTAATTAAAAAGAAATTTACTTTATACTCCTCTAAAAACGGGGGTAATTAAATCTTTATTTCTTTAAAATAAACCTTAAATAACGATATCTTTTAATAAGATTATTATTTAATTTCCTCCTACTTTTTATAAACGAGGAGACGACGGTTAATTAAATTTATTATTAAATTAAAAAAAAACTTCTTAAGAAAATTAAATATAATATTAACTAAACTATATAAATCGTAGTATTTATACTACTACGTTAAAGGGTTACTTTTTAACGAGTTTATATAATATATAATCCTTAAATAATCGATAGTAAAATATTTAAAATTAATTAAAAATTTAATATTTACGTCGCGAAACTAGTATAAATATTTACCTTCGCTTATACTTTTATAAAAACGTATTTTATTAAAGCGTAGTATTTTCGCCTTAATAAGGATATTCTTATTAAATATAATTAAATTTATTATTATTCTATTAGTAGGCGTAATAATTAGAGGACTTTTATTATAAATAATAGATTCTATTAATACTCCGTTAGCGGGCGTAGAAATAATAAAATTATATAATTTTAAATTTTAAATTTATAATATTCTTAATTTTTATTATTATTTAAAGCGACGGTTTTCTTCTTTAATAATTTTAAATTATATATTTAAAGTCTTTTCGGGGGTAATAATATTTTAAATTCGTTATTATTTTTATAACGGGGGTCGTCGGAGGGGGTTTAATTAATATTATTATTATTAAATTCTTTTAGACGTCCCGACGTTAAACCCGATATTATAATAATAATAGGCCTTTTCTTTAAAAAAGTTTAAGAGATTAAAATTATAATATTTAAAGCCGCTAGCGTAGAGCTAGCGGTTTAATAATAATATAAAAAATATAAAATAATTACGGGGTTTATTATTAAATAGTTTTTAAATTCTAAATTTAATAATAAAATTAATCTCTAAGAATTCTAATAAAACGGGGGAATATTAACTCGATATAAAATTATTAAAAATTAGAACCCCGCGATATTAAGGCTAGAACCTTATATCGATAAATAATAATATTATAAAAATAACGGGGCGTAAATATATATAATATATTAATATTTTTAACGGGGCGTAAATATATATAATATATTACTACTTTATATAAATCGTTTATAAAAGTTAACGAAGCCTAAAAAAACTTATATTTCCCGATATATTTTTAGTTAAAATTATTCCTTAATAGTTTTAATATATTCTAAATCTATAACTACCTTATTAATAAATTTAATAAAATTTAAAAATTTAATTATTTCGGTATTAAATTAATACTTCTTAAAGTTAATAAATAACTAGAATTAATATAATTATTTAAGTATTTATTTAATATAACGTTAATACTCCGCCGGATTAATATTATAAATTAGGATATTATTTAAATATATTATATATATTATATTTATTAAATTTATAAATATATAGTTAATATAAATTAAAAATATTACCGGTATATTAACGAGTCTAAAAAGTATAATTAAATATTCGAAATAATTATAACGAGTTTAGAAAATAGTTTTTTATTTATCGCCTTTTTTAATTTAAATCCTATAATAAATATCTTTAAAATCTAATTTCGTAAAGATTTTAAAACTATATAAACGATTTAATATCTCGGTAATTAAGAGTAATAGGTATCGATTTTTAATAATTACCGTATTTAAACCTTAGTAATTTATATAAAAATATAATTTATTATTCTTTTTAAATATAAAAAGAATAAATACTTTAATTAAAGATATTAAATAACGGATCTAGCTTTTATAAAGTAAGAATTCTAAATAATATTATAACTCCGATAATTTAGTTTAAAATAAGTTATAAAGAGGTTTATAAAGTAATTCTTTATTAATCTTTATTTTAATAATATAATCTCTTTATTTAAAAATAAGTAAAGTATTTATTTTCTTATTAGAAAAAATATTATAAAACTTTATAAATTTCTTAAGAACCTCTAGATTAAGAAGTTCTTCCTATTCGCCTCGCGCTACCGTAGTATATATAATCGCGAATATATTCGGTTTATTTTTAAAATTACTAGTAAACTTGGCCGGTTCTTTAATTTATAAATTACTAGAATTAATTTTAAACCGCTATTAATCCGTCTTAAAATTAATTAATATTTTTAATTAATATAATTTAAATATACTTAAAATAATATTTAAATCTTTAAAATTTATAATATAAAATAAAGTACTATATTTATACTCTTAACCCTAATTATCGACTATTTAATAATTTAATTAATATATATTATAATAATATATACTTTACCCGTTAATTACTTTAATTAATAATAAAATAATATTCTAAAATTCTAAATTATTTTTAATAACGAATTACTATAAAATTAAATTAATTTATACTTTAAAATTAATTAAAGTAATAAATTATTTAACTTTATTTTAAAGAGTAATCTAATTTTTAGAAAAAATAAAAAAGTATATCTCTATTAATCGTTTTTCTTATCTTTCTTCCGAGGCGTAAATTAGGTTTAATCGTTTTTTATTAATATCGCGCCGACGTTTATAACTAATTTATTTATATCGGGATATCTAGGTTTAATATAATTTTCTACTCAATAATAATAATAAATAATCTTATTATATAAAGAATTAATAGTATTAACTTTATATTTATTACCCTTCTTTTTTAAATACGCCTATTTAATATTATCGCCGGTATTAAATTTAATAATTCGGTTTATTATAAATTTTCCTTTATTAAGGTTTTTTAATTAAGAACCCGAATTAGAATTAAAACTACTTATTAACTATATATACTCTAGATTCTTTTCTTATATAATAGTCTAAATAAGAATTTCTTTCTTTTAAATAAATATATTATTAATATTAAGAATCTTATTCTTAAATTTAAATTTAAATTTAATTAAAAAGAAATTTACTTTATACTCCTCCGAAAACGGGGGTAACTAGGCCTTTATTTCTTTAAAATAAATTTTAAATAACGATACTTTTTAATAAAGTTATTATTTAATTTCCTTTTACTTTTTATAAATAAAGAGATAATAGTTAATTAAATTCGTTATTAAATTAAAAAGGAACTTCTTAAAAAAACTAAATATAATATTAATTAAACTATATAAATCGTAGTATTTATACTACTATATTAAAGAGTTACTTTCTAACGAGTTTATATAATATATAATTTTTAAATAGTCGGTAGTAAAATATTTAAAACTAATTAAAAAATTAATATTTACGTCGCGGAACTAGTATAAATATTCACTTTCACTCGTATCTTTATAAGAATATATTTTATTAGGGCGTAGTATTTTCGCCTTAATAAAAATATCTCTATTAAATATAATGAAATTTATTATTATTCTATTGGTAAATATAATAATTAAGGGACCTCTATTATAAATAATAAATTTTATTAATACTCCGCTAGCGGGCGTAGAAGTAATAGGATTATATAACTTTTAATTTTAAATTTATAATATCTTTAACTTTTATTATTATTTAAAGCGACGGTTTTCTTCTTTAATAACTTTAAATTATATATTTAAAGTCTCTTCGGGGGTAATAATATCTTCGAATTTATTATTAATTTTATAACGGGGGTTATTAGAGGGGGTTTAATTAATATTATTATTATTAAATTCTTTTAAACGTCCCGAGGTTAAACTCGATATTATAATAATAATAGACTTTTTCTTTAAAAAGATTTAAAAGATTAAAACTATAATATTTAAAACTATTAACGTAGAGTTAGTAATTTAATAATAATATAAAAAATATAAAATAATTACGGGGTTTATTATTAAATAATTTTTAAATTTTAAATTTAATAATAAAACTAATCTCTAAGAATTCTAATAAAACGGGGGAATATTAACTCGATATAAAATTATTAAAAATTAAAACCCCGCGATATTAAGACTAGAACCTCGTATTAATAAATAAATAATATTATAGAGGTAACGGGGCGTAGATATATATAATATATTAATATTTTTAATAAAGCGTAGGTATATATAATATATTATTACTTTATAGTAAACGAATAAAAATTACTCGGGCCGTTAAATAGGTATAAAAATAGTTAATAAAAATTAATACCGTAGTTAGGAAAAAGTTTTAAAATATTAAATAAAACGCTTAAATCCGTTAAAATAAAGGAAATAAGATTTATAATCTTTTTTAAAATATTTAACGTAAACGTTAATTAGCTAGTAATAAAAGTAGGAAATAAATAATATTTATACGTTACTCGGCTAGTCGCGATACTCGGGTGGCCACTACTAAGCTTGGCTTAGTCAGGTGCGACGATTAGCAGGCTCTATATACAGGGAGGTTGTATCGATAGGTCGAACACTCCATTTGTAATTGCATATCCTCCATACACACATCCTTTTCCCTTATATAGGATACCACCACACCAATAATCGAGGTATACGAGGCTCGGACTTTATTTATTTTTCATAGTCAATAGGTAGTAAGTCTATATGCTCGTAATAATAATATAGTTTCTACTTGTAGTCGAGAAAACGCGAGCCAAAATTCCCGCCTGCTATACTCGTAGAACTAGTTCTAGATCTCACGCGTCAGAAACCTTGTGCTGCGATCTCTCTCCGCGTGAGCATGTTATATTCGATTCTGAGAACCCGTCTCGTACCAAAACTTCTGCCTTGGCTTTCAGACAAAGGAGCTCTGCGAAAACTAGCAAGAATGCGTTCCAATGATCCCCTTGTATGGATAGACTGTGAAGTAAGTCTCTACCTTAGCCCTCAAACCCTTCGATTCCAATCGCTCAATACCTCTAGATGACTGGCCTGGACCCGGAGACAGAGACGATAATGTCTGTATCGTGCTTCGTCACAGATGCCCAACTGAAGGTTCTGGATGACAAGGGCTGGGACTCTATCATACACCACGACAAAGCCACACTAGATCGGATGGACGAGTGGTGCACCAGAACCCATGGCAACTCGGGGCTTACAGCAGCTTGCATCGAGTCTGCTACTACTCATGAGCAAGCTGCGGATGGTCTACTAGACTACATAAGGAGATTTGTGATTCAGCCCCATAGAGGCCTGCTTGCTGGGAATAGTGTGCACTGTGACAAGGCGTTCTTGAGCAAGGCCCCTTACAACAGAGTCATGGAGTACCTAAGCTACAGAATCTTGGATGTGAGCTCGCTCAAAGAGGCAGCGAAAAGATGGTCTCCTGAAGAGGTGTTGTTGGGCGTGCCCTCTAAGAAGCTTCTACATCAAGCCAGAGAGGATATTCTGGAGAGCATTGAGGAGGCCCGGTACTATCGTGACAATATTTTTTCAAAGTGATTGAATCGACTTGAGACTATCCTGGACAAAGCACCTATTGGTGGCGCTCTTCCTGCAAGTAGCCGCCCCACGTTTTCCCCCACTTTCAACATTTTGATTTTGATACGATTCTCGTCAACAACAACATCACACCCGATTGCCAATTGAAGCTCTTGTTAGCTCTACACATCATTTTGGGATACTAAGAAGCCAATATGAGCGCGCGAACCGTCTCCCTGAAGCCCTTCACTGACCAGAAGCCCGGAACGTAAGTTCCCCATTGGAGCAGCTACTTTACACCAGCCCCTCTCTATTGACTTCGACGCTGACGCCAAAATAGCTCAGGACTTCGAAAGAAAGTCACCGTCTTCCAGCAGCCCCATTACAGCGAATCCTTCGTCACCAGCATCCTCCTCTCTATCCCCGAAGGCGCTGAGGGCAGCTTCCTGGTAATCGGAGGAGATGGAAGATTCTACAACCCAGAAGTTGTGCAATTGATAGCAAAGATTGGTGCAGCATATGGGGTCAAGAAGCTATTGATCGGCCAGAATGGGATACTGAGCACACCGGCTGCCAGCCATGTCATTAGGAAACGAAACGCTACTGGTGGTATCCTGCTGACAGCCAGTCACAACCCTGGTGGTAGGTCTCTTGACGACCTTCATCCGCATCAGAAAGCCCATTGGTTGATTGGAATTGTGTAGGACCGACCAATGACTTTGGCATCAAATACAACCTTACCAATGGCGCTCCAGCACCGGAGTCGGTCACGAACAAAATCTTTGCAACCTCGAAATCCCTAACATCCTACAAGATCGCCGACATTCCGGATGTAGATATGTCGAAGATCGGCACAAAGACATATGGACCACTTGAGGTCGAGATCATTGACTCCACGGCAGACTACGTGGAGATGCTCAAGGACATCTTCGACTTCCCCCTCATCAAGTCTTTCTTCGAAAGCCACAAAGACTTCAAGGTTCTTTTCGACGCCCTGAGCGGTGTGACTGGTCCATATGGAGTTGCCATCTTCGAGCAAGAGCTAGGTCTGCCGAGCAGCAGCACACAGAACTGTATCCCATCACCAGACTTTGGTGGTGGCCACCCAGACCCAAATCTTGTCTACGCCCACTCCCTAGTCGAGGCTGTCGATAAGGGCAAGATTCATTTCGGCGCTGCTAGCGACGGTGACGGAGACCGCAACATGATCTACGGCGCCAACGCCTTTGTCTCGCCGGGCGACAGCTTGGCCATCATCGCTCATTACGCCAAGCTCATCCCATACTTCCAGAAGCAAGGTGTTTATGGCCTTGCGAGAAGCATGCCCACATCTGGCGCCATTGATCTGGTGGCTAAAAAGCAGGGTCTGCAAAACTACGAGGTCCCAACAGGATGGAAATTCTTCTGCAATCTATTCGACACGAAGAAAATGTCTATCTGTGGTGAAGAGAGCTTTGGCACTGGTAGCAACCATATCCGGGAGAAGGATGGACTATGGGCAGTGGTAGCTTGGCTGAATATCATTGCCGGTGTTGCAAAGGAGAAGCCAGGTGAGACACCTAGCATTGCATCTATCCAGCATGAATTCTGGAACATATACGGCCGGACTTTCTTTACGAGATACGACTACGAGGGTGTCGACAGCGACGGCGCCAATAAGGTCGTGGCCAATCTGACTGAACTCATCACAACCAAGAAGTCGGAATTTGTCGGCTCCACTATCCAGGGACGCAAAGTCCTCGAAGCAGACGATTTCTCCTATACCGACCTTGATGGGAGCGTCAGCAAGAACCAAGGCATCTTCGTCAAATTCGACGACGGAAGCAGGATCGTGGTTAGACTTTCAGGGACTGGTAGCAGTGGTGCTACTATCAGACTGTACGTGGAGAGGCATGAGGAAGACAAGTCGAAATTTAGTATGGATGCGCAGGATTACTTGGAGGATAACATTAAGCTGGCTACTGAGTTGCTGCAGCTGAAGGCTCTGGTTGGGCGTGACGAGCCCGACGTCAAGACGTAGAGGGCAATTGGAGACATGAAGTTGGTTGAGATTTACAGCGCGGCTTGAAAACATGGCAGCAGCAACGACTATTCCTGGAGTTCATATCATGGGTAGATAAAAGCATGCAATGACAGTTGTGAGTATCCAGCTCCCTTCGAATAGTAGAGCACACATCCGAGCTCCATAATTTCCCTATTGATCCATTTCTACCCCAGCACTGACGAAACTGGTCTGTTTCTACCCCTCTAGCATCATCACGATTGACCTGTTCTATGCTTCACTTTTGATAGCAATGGTTCACTGGGCAGCTTCTAGCCCAGAAACATATCCCAATCTAGCTTGAGAAGCCATGTGTATGGTTGATGTTCATCACTCGGCTTCTTGCAAATCTACCACACGCTTGCTCCAATACCATCACACGCGCGACTCGGTTTTCGGGCTCCAGCCTCATGCATCCATCTTTCATGGTCCAGCTCGAACATCGCCAAAATGTGTCTGTCAATCGTGCAACTTCTCACCCTTCGCGCTCTCCATGTCATTCGTAATGGGTCCGAGATCAATGAGGTTTCGAGCCTGGCATTCCTTGTGGAATTTTAGCAGAGAGATGCAAAAGTGTGCTTTGCAGCTATGAAGATGGCAGCGGTGATAGTTGAGCCTGTCATGGTGGTGTGGTTTATGTATGCTCTTACATTTTGAGCCTTGGATATAGGAGATGGGTCATTCGGGGGTCCCGGAATCTTTGGGGTTTGTCATGAAGTTGGCAGTGATGGTGGATATCGTGGACCTTCATTGCTTAACGAAGGCTCCCAGAGAGTCATGGAAATCCTTGCATGGTCATAGAGCCATATATGATATGATGGAGTGGCCATCGAAATCCGACGTCTTCCATAGCAATCTTGTATGCTATCAAGGTTCGGCGTCCTCGCTGCCGACAATGACGGTCATCTGCCTGGAGTCTGCCGACTTTCAGCCTTCACGTCCATGTGCTCCGAATGGCTTCTAACATATTTCTTCTTTGAAAGCCCGAAAGCCAAGGGAGTTTTTCATGGCAGAGCAAAGAGCTCGGAGCCATTTTCTGCATATTTCCGTGTTACATGCTGATTGAGACCGGGTATCTTGGTTGGCAGTACGCCTTGCTTGCTGATTATCGCTGCATTAAATACACAAAACCGGGGTCTCCTAGCCTCTATCACCATCATCCCTCTCCATCTCATAGAATAGCATATACACTTCCTTCTGCATGCTCAGCACATCAGCAGTCTTGCACTCTTTGACCTTGTCGTCACTGATCCGCCACCAGCGGTCAACGGTCTTCTTCTTCCGCTTGAACCGATTGACATCTATGGATGCGTTTGTGCTCGCGTTACCACTTCCAGGCTCAGATTTGCCGCTCTGGGTTGAAAGACGTTCTCTGACCGCGTCAATGGCCGTTGGGGGTAATTTTGAGGCAGTGGATGCCTCAAACGCTCCAGTTTGTGTCGCCCCAGACACGGATCCTGATGACGGTCGCGTAGATGGCGATGCCCGCGATTCGGACGATTGTGAAGGCGAAGATGAGTGAGTGGAAGGCGAAGGAGCTGCTGCCACCCTCGGGCTAGATGCTGGAGTACTCCGCTCAAGCAATACTGACGATTGCGCTGCCATCTTTGTGCTCGGTAGCTTGTGTTCTGACTGTGCTGGAGTTTCCGATGCGCAGTATGGACCAGTGGTATGATCCACATGCGGCGTTGAGAAGGGAGCATACAGATGTTGTCGGCGAAAAGTTTCGTAATGGCCGTTGTTGTGCGTACCCTTGTGGGTCACCATACCAAGGAGCTTGTAGTTCTTTCGGTTTAGAAGTCCGCCCATCGGAAATCTTTCGGGAAACGAGAGCTTCGCTAGATTCTTCGTAGAATTGCTGCGCGGATCGAACACAGATCGTGAAAGATGTATGACAAGAACTTTGGGGAAAGATGTGATCTCGATATGACGTGCGATCTTCCTCTTTGGTGCAAACTTTGTGTCCGGCAGCTCAACGCCCTCTGGCGCCTTTTCAGGGTCTTTCTCCAATGCGTCTTCTAGCTTATCTATGTTCCACTGTATCGCATCTTGCTGATCCCTCGATTTTGCTCGATTGTACTCCTTGTTGTACATCTCTACAGCATGTTCGAGGCGGCATTTGTCGCACTTATAGTCCTCAATGTACTCGGTCTTGAAGTGCGCGTCGATACAGTCATTGAGCGATGTCGAGCTCTTCTGGGGAACAGTGAGATTGAGCATCACAAAGGTGGTAGGACTAGCTTTGGGCACAAAATGGCAGTGCTGGCACTCCACGCGCGCTTCAGTTTGACCTTCGAGTGGAAATCCTTCCTCCTCTTCTTTCATCCGGTCTTCCTCCTCGGGCTGCACAGGCTCCAGGGTAGTTGGAACATTGGTAGTATTGTGGTTCGATTCAGACACTACTCCCTCATCCACATGGCTGTCTTTTAATGTTGATGTGGTTTGAGTTGATGTATCCTCTATGCTCGAATCGGTACGATTTTGACTCAGTCTTGCGCGCTTCCGAGCCTCTTTCCCGGCATGATACTCCTCTGACAACCTTTCCGCAACAATCTGTAGCAATTCTTGTGCGTCTTGCTGCGACTTGCTTATTCTGGTTGCGAACGCATTCTCCAGCACTCTGATGAAATTCGCCGCAGATATGGTCTTCTTATAGATTGGCCTTTCGTTCAATCTGTCTATCATGTTCTTCAACCCTTCTGTGACTTCGCCACTCTGTAAGCTCGCCAGCTTCCTGCCATCCACATCTTTCCCATTCTTGTCCACCAACGGTACCGCCGCGTAGACTTCGGGCCCTCCAAGCTCTCTTCGATGTAGTTCTCGTATTAGGTAGAGTCGTAGATCACCGAGGCCTGCCAGGGATTGCAGTACTGAGTTAATGAAGCAGTCATTTGCTGGGTTGAAGAGGCCTACAATTCCCTTCTTTCGGGTGCTTGCAGAGCTCGTGGAAGAGTCGCCATCGATAAGGTAGTTGGGGTTGAAGAAATAGACGAGGGCGACTGCAGCAAGTGATGCGCTTGCTGCATAGGTGAGAACGGTGAGTGGTCTGTCGGGCATTTTTCCTCCTACGACTATCGTAGGGCCATTGCTGTTCTCTGCCTCTTCCTGCAATTCACGGCTCTGTTCCTTGTTTATTTGGGCTATCTGATGCACGCTCTGTGATGCGACAGTAGCGACCTTATGGCAAGAATGCTGCCTATGTAGGTTTCTGGAGGACCGGGTAGTATAGGTAGAGCCTTTAACAACTCAGTGCCAGATGTGTCAGAGGACTCCCAGCTTATTGATCTCGTCACAACGCAGTTGAGGGCCCGCAAATAGAGCTGATTGTTGGCAGGATTTTGTACTCGTACATGTAATATCAGTTTGGTGGGGTGATTGAAGGTAAGTCCACAACTCCCCGCAGAATCTCTACCTTCTGCGCGCCAAGACTTTATTTACCCGGTCCGAGAGGTCTGTCTTCGATTGGTAGAATAGCTTACGTTTGAGATAATCATGGCCACATTATCAAGTCTCTCCAAAAGCCCATTGTGCCTGTCGTGTATGCAACGGACGATAGTTAATGATCTATCACAGTCATGGTTTCCTTTCCATCGGCAATTGCGAGGGAAAAAGAAGACTGCGAAAAGACCGACCACGATTAAAGTCAGGCTGTTGGAAGACATTAAGGGATATGGCCGGAAGGGTATAAGATTATTGCCCCCCTGGCTTCGGTGCAATCTGTGCTGAGACTCTCTGAAGGATCGATCACGCCCGTTGAGCCTGGTCGAATGAGGAATACCTGGTACCCAAGACAAAAGGCAGCATACGTGACAATGTCTACGCTTCAAGGCATGAAGCCACAGAATCTAGCTGCTGAGAGGGATTTCACGTTTGGCGTAAAACCAAAGGGAGAATCCAAGCCGAGGAGCGTTGAAGAGGAGAAGCCGGTTGAGGTCCAGCCTAAGCTGTTACTGGTACGTCTGATACAGCCTGCCATTTCTGTACAGCCAAGCAAGTGCTGACAAGAGAGCAGCCCGGAAAAGCATCGGAGATCATGGAAGCATCGATACCGAGCCATCTCATATTCTATAGGACCCCTATAGTCAATCCTGAGCCAGAAACGCCTGCACAGGAAGCACCAATTCGGCTTCGAAGGGCAGCCAGCTCAGCAGCTGCAGAGCTCGAAGCCGCATCTGAGCCCCTACCGAAGCCTCCTAAGCCGCAGTTGACTACCGTATTTGGCTCAGTATCTACAGCAGATATCGCGGAAGCCATGAAAGCGGCTTTGGCGCAGACAAATGAAGGTGCCAGGGTTGTACTGGGGCCAGAAGATATCACGGTCCTCGAGAAGGCATTGGAAGCCGATGGACCTGAAGAGACGGGCATTGAGGGTGATAGATTGAAGGCGTTGGGCGACTTCCAAGTAGAGGCTCGGGTCAAGGGCGGAGAAGCAGTGGTGCGGACTGTGAGTGTGAGAGCGCAAGAGGTTGAATAGTGACCATGAACTCCGTACCATTGAGTTGTGAACAAAGATACTACATATGGCGTGACCTCAAATTTTTTGGGTTGACAATGTGTTGATGTCCTAGACATGAGTCTCGCACTGAACAACATCAATTCCTCCCTCCGAAAAAGTCGATTCTATTCCAGCTTGGATCCATTTCTTCATGAATTCCATGCTCTGTGATGTCAACCTTATTGGAGAGCTCCGTATTTTATGCAGGCACTGCAGACCCGTAATCTGACAGGTACCGTACCTAGGAGAGCGGGAAAGTTATTTTTGGCTGCAAACACGGCCAAACGGCCCGAACAATATCAAATTTCTAGCTTGTGGGACGCTACAAAGCAAAGCGCAGGGACGCTGACCGTTACAAACTACTTTCGCTGATTTTCATTGTTCGTCGTGATACACATTATCAATTGGCGGCCTTCCATGGCAACGTAAAAGCGATCCAAATCCTCTTCATCCGTCAGTCTCTATACCTGCCACGATTCGACGACGCAGCGCGTACTGAACGAGCGCCGTTACAGATAACGATTTACTTGGCTGACAGATTCGATGACCTGCCTGCCCGTCTGTTGATCAGGCCTGGCTCCTATTGAAGCTCCATTTAATACTCTTCGCCTGTCCGAGAATATCCGGACGTCCTTTCGCTCTCTACCATGTCTTCGGGCTCAGATTCACCAAGCGGTGGGCACGAAATCCAGGACTGCGGGGGTCAGAAGGGTGCTCAGCAGCTTCTGTGTTTGATCGCTAATCCTTATGCCTCAAGTGTAAGGCGCTGAAAAGAGCTGCCAATAGAAACAGGGTTACTGACAGGTGTTTAGTTTAAACAAACGGCCATCTTCTCCGCTCTGGGCTATTCTGTCGGTGTCATGATCCTCATCACCATCTTTTTCTCCTGGCTGCGGCCCCATAATTCTATCGTGTACGCCCCAAAGTCGAAATACGCCGATGACAAGCATGCTCCTCCAAGAATTGGAAAGGGTCTTTTTGCATGGTTCTGGCCTGTCATATCGATAAACGAAACAGAGATGGTCGAGAAGGTTGGACTGGATGGGGTCGTTTTCCTCAGGTTCACAAGGATGTGCAGGAACATATTCGCAATTGTCACGTTCATTGCAGTCGGAGTCTTGATACCGGCCAATGTCATCAGCAGCCACAAGAGCGGGAAAGGGAGTCATTTCAAAGGCAACAGCTTTTGGGTCACGAGCACACCTCAATATGTACAAGGACCAGCTCTCTGGGTCCATATTGTCTGCACTTGGGTCATCAACTTCATCGTGGCATTCTTCTTGTGGATAAATTACGTGGCGGTCACAAGGTTGCGGAGGAGATATTTTGAGAGCACCGAATACTTGCAGAGTCTACACTCGCGGACTTTGCTTTTCGCGGATATCCCAGCAGCTTCGAGGACAGATGAGGGTATTCTGCGATTGGCGGACGAAGTCGAACAGACGAGTGGATTACCGCGGGCCGCGATAGCACGCAATGTCAAGGAGCTTCCAGACCTGATTGAGGAGCATGAAGAGGTTGTTAGAGAGCTGGAGGCAGTATTGTCGAGATATCTGAAGAACCCAGACAGATTACCATTAAATCGACCTACAACGCGGCCTTCGAAGAAGTACCGCCAGAATAATGGCAGCTCGAAAGTGGATGCGATTGATTACCTAACTGAACGGATCAGTGAGCTCGAGGTGGACATCAAGCATGTGAGGGAATCGATCGACAAGCGAAATCCTATGTCATACGGCTTTGCTAGCTACGAGAGGATTGAGGACGCCCACACCGTAGCTTTCGCTGCGAAAAGCAAGCGCCCCCATGGAACGAGCATCAAGCTCGCCCCAAGGCCCAACGATCTAATATGGAAGAATCTTCCACTGACGAAGAAAGAAAGAAGCTGGAAGCGGTTTATCAACAACTTCTGGGTCGGTATACTCACCCTTGTTTGGATAGCACCTAACGCTCTGATCGCGATTTTCTTGTCCAATTTGATCAACCTTGCCAATCTCTGGAAAGCCTTTGGCACCGAATTTGACCACCACCATACCATCTGGTCTATTGTCCAGGGTATCGCCTCCCCGGCTCTGACATCATTGGTCTACCTCATCCTGCCAATCATATTCAGGAGGCTCTCTATTCATGCTGGTGATAGAACGAAAACATCTAGAGAACGCCACGTCACTACCAAGCTTTATGGATTCTTCGTTCTCAACAACCTCATTGTCTTCTCGGCATTTTCAGCGATATGGTCCTTCGTCTCCCTAGTCATCAGCAATCGTCAAGACAAGAACTATGGCGTCTGGGATTCCATAAAAAATGGCGACTTCTACTTCAACATGATGACAGGTCTTTGCGAAGTGTCCCCTTTCTGGCTGACCTGGCTCTTGCAGCGCAATCTAGGCGCTGCTGCCGATATCGCTCAAGTCCTGAATCTGACATGGGGCTGGATGAACCGGAAGTTCTTTTCACCCACGCCACGACAGGCTATTGAATGGACAGCACCACCGCCGATGGATTACGCCGTATATTACAATTACTTCCTCTTCTACGCGACGGTCGCTCTCTGCTTCGTCACCATTCAGCCTCTCGTGGTTCCGGTCACAGCCTTCTATTTCGCTGTGGACTACTGGCTCAAGAAATACCTTCTCCTTTACGTTCTTATCACGAAGACCGAATCTGGCGGTCAATTCTGGTGCATCCTGTTCAACCGCATGATCTTCGCCACGATCCTTGCAGATCTTATCATTGCACTTGTTGTCAAGGCCGAAGGAACATGGGTTCAGGTCGGTGTCATGGCAGCTCCAATTCCTCTCTTATTGGTATTCAAGTGGTACTGCGCCAGGACCTTCGATGACCAGAACGAATTCTACACCAAAGCCACACTCAAGGATCCAGAAGGCGTGGCCGACCCAGGTCACAAAATTCGGAAGAACGACCGTGTGAGCACTAAATTCGGCCATCCTGCTCTCTATGCTAAACTCATGACGCCCATGGTGCACGCCAAGGCCCAGCATATCATTGGCGATATCCTGCGCGGCAGACTTCAGTCCGAGAATATCCCAACCACAATGGGCTATTCGGATAGAGCGATAGACATGGATCCAATGTCCCAGCAATACCCCGGAAAAGCTGTGGGCTTTGCGCGTGACAATAGGAAGAAGGATCTCTATGAAATGGTGCCAGAAGCGCAGCTAGACTTTGGCTATTACAAGAACCGCAACGACTTCGCTGGAGAACATGGAGGCGATGGTGAATTATATGGAAGGCCTCTTGACCTTATCAGTGAGAGAAGTAGCACGCCTCGGTCCTTCATGGGACACGGCGGCGGTTCGCCTTCGTCTTCCCGTGCCTCAAGTCCAGGGCCAGATGGTCTCAGAACCGTCTCACCGCAACAGCTTCGCGAGATGCATCCAGCATATCGGGATCAAGCTGCCTATGAGAGCGGTGAACGGCGGCATATGTACAAAAACAGCAACGAGAGTGGGTCCAATCTTTTGAGTAGCGCCCAACCAGTGGGTTCGACGGAGGAGGAAGCGGGTCATGAGCAGTATGGACTGGATAGGTGGCGGACAGGAGGGACTGGATATGCAGGTGTTCCGGGGCAGGAGCCAGATCCGGGAATGGACTATAATTATTATAGAGGCCGGAGGGGTGCCTGAAATGCGAGAATCATGACTATGATGAACCTCTTGTTATGTAACTGGGAGGTCACTTTGAACATTGCATTGCGTGGTTTGGGACGAGGATAGATGGTGTATAGCACAAGCCATGCATAGAGCATTTTGGATTTGTTGCAGTCCTCTGAAGGCGGTCAATGAAAAGATCTGCGAACTTGCAAAGGACGATTTATTTACTGTGTCTTTGCCAAAGTTGGGCGACGGAGCGCTCAATTATCTCTTCTCGAAGCCGCACCATTCTTACTTCCTTGCTGTGAGATAAAATTGACAGGACAGGTCGAGCATCAACTGACAAAGGCACCAACAAGCTTGACCAATGTCCTTTGGGCTACGGAATACCCGTAGAGCTCACGGAAGCTGGCCAGATTCAATGTGAGAATGCTAGGACTCCGCAGCTTAAAGCTCCTGCGCGTAATACGTTCATCACAATCAACATTTTTCCTCGGCGAGACTAAACAAGATACTATCCCCCTTTCCAATTTCAAACCGAACAACACACCTATAAACCAGCCCATCACCCTGGGTTCATCAATTCAATTTACTTAGCTACCAACTTCGCTTCGTCAATTCGCCTCGCTTCCCTCCTAAGAGATCGATCAAAAAGCGCTGCACGTCCCCGAAACCTGAGTCTGCGGCGGTCCAACATCCACAATACTCGCGCCAACAACAGTCGTCACACTGCCATCGATTCCAAAGAAGGTACAGCTTGCGCCTCCCGCCGAGGCGATTTTGGAAATACTTTGTTGGTTGGCTGTGACGATGGGGATTAGAAACAATTGGTAAATTATTTCTCATCAGGCTCTAGCATGGTGGGTTTGGAGGTTGGTTGGAGATGGACGAGATTTACTGATAGTAAAGGTTGAGCCAGGTGCGGTGGGTACGGATTGAGTAAAGGAAGCGCCGGCGGCGCCTATGAAGGTGATTTGGGCTTGGAATTGACGGAGTTCGTTTGCTTGGGCTGGGGTTGGGGCGGCGTGGACTTGGACTTGGATGGCTAGGAGGGCAAGAGCGGGGGAGAGGATGGAGAGCTTCATTTTGGATGAGCGTTGCTGGATAGAAGGGTGTGAGGGGGTAGTGGATGTGGAAGTAGGATAAGGGAGGAGATCGTCTGATGTTTTTTCGAGGGCGATTTATAGGATTTGGTGAATGAAAAGCCACTCTGGGGGGGGGGCATGGCAGCACTCTTATATAGCCTCGATAACAGGCCCTAGAAGTAGAGGTCTAGCGAGCTGACTGCTTTGAGGTATATAAGCCACATACGAACGCGGTATTATTCAGTCAGTGAAGTTTAGCCATTGAGGCTGAGAAAGCGACCCGTGATGATCAGTATGTACTAAGCTGAGATAATCCACACATAAAACACAATATGCGGGGAACAAGCGGTGAAGAAGAAGGGCGGAAGTAGGATGAGGAGACCTGGGGACCAGGCTGACAACATGGATTTTACCTATTGTATTCTGAGCAAGAGATTTGTGATATTAAACAGATCGTAGATAGCGTCTATCTGTTAGTTACCGTCTATCTGTCAAGATCTTGTCTCCTTCTCGAACAGCTGTGAATTGGCGGCTGTGCGAAGTTGTTCATGCAGCAGTGGCCTATACGAGGACTCGGATGGGATGGCAGAGCTCGTGGAGCCAGCCTTGGTGGGGTGTCAGACAACCCCTTAAGGCGCCCTTGACACCTGTGGGTCACGCCAATTGTAGCATATGGGAATGCTACGGTTCTGCTGCACGCTTCGCTGGTTACTGGGCTTTTCCACATTCGAAGACGCCATTCGAAGAAAGCGGTAATGGCATGTGCGCTGACTGCGAGTAGATGTTGCTGTTGGCTTGGCAACGCTCGTATCACAGTCCGCATACTGGAACAACCCGCCGATGATGCGATAGCTACAAGTAAACGCTGGCAGCCGAGTGGTACAGCGCTGACTGCAATGCGATTTGTCTTCATGTACTTGTAAGCAATGTTTCTCGTGGACACATCTAGGAAGGAAGTGTCTGCGGTAAGACATAGACTCGAAAGCTGTAAAGCAATCAAACTTGTAAGAATATTAATACCATTCGAGCTGCGCTGCAGTCCATAATGGCTGCTGAGGGGTCCATTCACCCGCTATTGCCTTGCGACTCGTACAACGGAACAAGGCTTCTCCCAAAACTATATAGGAATATTTTCCCGACAAAAGAATCAAAACATCCTTTCCTCCCCACAAGTACATCAAAAAAACAATGAACTACTGAACATAAAGTACGATCTCACCGGCAAACCCCGTCAACATCACTTCAGCTCCTCCTGAGCTAGGTCCTCGCCAAGCCCCTTGCCCTCACTACAAGCCACAGGACATCCAGCAGCAGGTCCACACCCTCCCACAGGCGGGCAAAACATTTCCTCATCTCCACACACCTCTACATCATGCCTAAGCCCCCCATTAGCATCCTTGGTGCATTCATGAGACGTTACGCAGTCGCTCGGATCGGCAAAGATGCCATCGGCTGCACACTCGAATGGTAGACGTTCCGTAGCCTTGCCGTCAGTGGCTAGCGTGACCTGCTTTCCCTTTTTTGTGTCGCGGGTAGTATCAAGCGCTGTGTATTTCGTCTTCCTGGCAGCGGTATCTGGACCCCCAGAATAGCATTTCGAGTTGCGATCAACAGCCCAAGGATGGTTGCACGTAATCAAGTCCGCATCATAACCGGTACCAGGACCACAGTCGAAGTCGAAGCGGGTGAGGGTTCCATTTCCGAAATCGACGTAGCGGAAGAAATTCGCGCAGTCTTTGGGATTGGGATGGAAGCCTTCTTCTGTGCAAGTAGGTGCAGCGGTAGTGAGGGTGTTGGATGGGCTCAAGGATATGTCAATGGTAAGATATAGATTGTTGGTAGGGTTGGTAGGGCTGGAAAGGTTGGTAGGTGATGAGGCTGCAAGGCTTAGTAGCGAGAGAAATACCGAGGATGCTCGAAGCGTAGAGATTCGAAACATTTTGCTCGTGCAAGATATCGAAAGTGTGAGTACAGTATTGACCTTGAAAAGGGAATAACAGAATACCTTCTTAACGGGAGATGTTTGGACCTTGCTCTACAGACATAGAAACACCGACCGCAATTCCATAGTAACTTCATAGAAGCGTGAGCCTAGAGCAAGTTGCACGCGAATGGTAGAAAGTCTCCCTAGCCATTATATACCTAATGATTATATTGCTGGACCGGGAAGTCTCGGTCATGGTTCTGAAGGTTGGCCTGTCGCAACTTGGCTGGTAGATAGTATTTGCCACAGATTGTTCGCCGCGTTCGACAGTATAACCAGGTCATGAACAACAGAGACCTGAAGCTTATACAGACGGAGATATGAATGGAGATTACGAAGCGAGTGACCCTCTCCTCTAACAAGTAAAATGCTCTTGGGGACGTGTTTGGAAGAAAGCAGAGAAACAAACAAGTCTTGTTCTGTCCTGATAGGACAAGCTTAATCGGCATGGAATTCCTTTCCACTCGCTCAGAAACCTCAAAGACTCGCCCTTTTATCTCCAAAGCTGAGAGGTGAACAGACAGAAGCTTTGTAGTGCGTCGTGAATCTTGATACTTCGAGACAAAGATAGAAGCCGCTAGGTGGAAAGCTAGCTCACTATAGCTTAGCTTGAACCCTGAAACAACAAAGCCGCTGCGAGAGCCAAGGGTTACGTACTCACCTCCACAACTAACCACCTTTCCTTTCGATCATACACCACCACCATCATTACAGAACCACACCTGCACCCTAATCATGTTTCTTCGCTCACTGCTCACCGTAGGGGCCCTCGCTGTCGCCGCTCAGGCTTTCCTCATCCCCGAAATCGACAGCACTCCCAATGCTGACGACGTTGTACCAACAATTCTCAATCACGACACACAAACAATCAATCTAGACTGTTCCACCTGCCCGTACGCCCTCAATACTAACCGTAATGGAGGTCACGAATGGACTGCTGATGTTGAGAGCGATCTGGAGATGAAGTTCGACAGCGATGGCGAAGCCCTCACATTCAATGGCGTACCCTTTTATCCTATCTCCAACCCGACACTCCCACCTACTCTACTCGTCTCACAGAAGAAAAAGGATGGCCAAGATTTGAAATTCGAAGGCTTTAACGGCAACTTGAGACTTAGCTACAGCATGGAATATGACGAGAAGAAGTTCCAGGGGGAGCACAGCCTTGTCACTGTTGTCATGACTATCATGGGCCTCGACGGCCAAATGGTCAGGATCGATAACGTCGAGATTAAGGCCATCAAAAATAGTGATGGAAAAGTAAGCCCTCCCCCCCGCTATCAATATGCCCAAACCCCCCAAACTAACATATCCCAGCTAACCCTCCACTCCATCACGACCATCGCGCCCTCCCCCGACTCCCCCGACGCCAAGTGCGAGAACATTCTCTGCCGCGTCTTTACCAAGCTCCTCACCGGCATGAACAAAGCCAAAGCATCCGCCAAGGGCGCGGCGCACAAGATGAAATGCTTCTGCGTTAAGTGCTTCCACAAGCTCACCGGCCACAAGCACCCCCAACACGACAAAGGCATGCACGGTGTTCCTCACCGCCGCCCCGATGGTACCATGGAGCTGCCCAGCCACATTCACACCAAGCCTGGTCACAATGGTCATCATCACCACCACAAAGGATTTTTTGGCCGCACGGTTTCCGTGCTCAGGACTACGTTTAAGGTGGTCTTTGTGCCCATCTTGATCGGTGTCGCGTTTGGTATGGCTGCCTCAGCGCTTGGAATGTTGGTTGGACAGGCCGTTGTCTTTTTGTGGATGAAGTTCAGACGTACTCCCGAGGCTGCTTATGAGCCCCTTGATACCGATGAGAAGGAGGCTCCTCCCGCGTACCAGGATCTCCCAGCTTCTGAGGCTGTGAGCGAGAAGGAGGTTCAGGCTAAGGCCTAAGGACTTGACTTCAATGAGGGGCTCGAAAGAAGGTGACGAGGAATCATCTGGAGTGGAAGGAGGAATGGAAGATGGTGTATTTCCTTTGTAGGGCGGGTAGGGCATGATTTTTAGCGGCAGCCGATTGTCACTCCTTTTGCTTGGAATTGCAGGCTGTTTTCACAGGTGTCACTGGTAGAAGCAATGTATGATGATTTTAAATTATGTCGGTCCAACGTCCACACCTCTGGGTATCGTGTTTCTATGCTGTAAATCACTCAACGATTTGTAAATTTTAAACCTCCAACAGACTTTTAACAATAGCCCAACCACCTAGTGCTCCAAACAAGATCGCAAGCAGAATCCCTCTTCCCTCCCATGTCAACGCCAAATAGGACGCCAGCCCCACCACAACCTCCTTCACTCTGGCAGTCTCCCGCCTTTCTCTCCAGTGTGGATTGATGTCGAAGGGCGGCATCGTCCTTACGTCTTCTTTGGCCGCTTCTTCCTCCTCTTGCGCCGTGGGTTCTGGTATGGCTTGAGCAGGAATCGAAAACGAGCATGCTACGGGCCGGTGATCGCTGGTTACCATCAATGGTAAGGCTCTATAGCCGTGTGCTTGGATAGTGATGGAAGGAGACTGAGCCTTCATCCAAGATGGGAGGTCGAGGTATAGGATCCGGTCGCACCAGCTTGGGACGCGGTGCTTTGCCCATATCCACGTATCAGGTTCGTTGTCCCCGTAGTCTTTGGTACTAGCGAGCGAGCGGGCTTCATCCGAGTATTTGTAGGTGGGAGGGAAGTCGATTGGTGGTTCCTGGAGTCCGTGGAGTGTCCGGCCAGCTTTTCGCTCGCGGCTCAATTGATCTGAACGTAGGAGCTGGGAGTAGTGCTCTGGTGCAGTCGTGTCTTTGGTTGGTTGAGGCCAGGTGAGGTATGCGTTTGGCGAGGGTTTAGTAGTAGAGGTGCGGTAGTTGAGATCACCGGCAAAGAAGAGATGGGATGTTGGTGTATAGAGACCTGACATAGGAGGAATCGAGTCCTCTTCTGGAGCAGCAGCTACGAGTGGTTCTGTATCACTAGAACTTTCTTGGGGTAGGCGTTGAGCCGTAGTCTCGCGAACAGCAGTGGGCGAGACAGGCGTAAATACCAGCCCCCGGACAATGTTCATCCAGTCCTCGTTCCGTCGTTGGGTGCGGTCTTCCATAGGCGCTAAATGTACAGACACCAGCGTGATATCGACCGTAGAATCTCCAATGGAGTACCCCATTCTCACACCCACGGCTCCCTTGTTACCCATCTCATGCACGCCCACACCCACACCAGCAGTCTCCAGCCACCGTACTTGAGCAGTCTGATCTCTAAGCACAAAAACCATTATAGCAGTCATGCCAATGTTTCTAGTAATGATATTGACATAATTCGCCTCGTCAAGCGCTTGCCCTGCGAGCGTGACGGCATGTCGGAAGGGAGAGAGGTAATGGACGAGGTAGGAGCCACCAAGAAAAGAGTAGGCGATCGGAGCGAGCTCTTGAAGACAGAGGACGAGGATATCTGGGGCTGCTTGGAGCTTGGGGAGGGCATCGAAGAGGTGGGATGCGAAGGTTGGGGGGCTGATGGGCTCACGGCCGCAGTTGAAGGTTACAATATAGGGATTGAGGGTGGCCATGGTGCGTGGGAGCTGGCATGGAGCCAGCGATGAGAGGTGCTGATATGTTATATCATGGTGGTACCCTCGGCCGCAAGAAAACGAAGGTTTGGGACTATAATCTCCTTGGGATTTTAGACCCAAAAGATTGCGCCGCAGGACGCAGGCGGCACCAGGCGGTGCTCAAAATATTGACCTTACGCCAATCAGAATAACTCAACTACATGAAGACTTACGGCTAGATACTCTATTCGAAAAATGTAGAAAGAGCTATGATCTAGATTTCGCTCCGCGATTTCGTAATCGTAGAAGCGCATTCTGCAGCTTTAGACAGGTTGGAAGTTGGAGGGTTTTTCCCTCACAGCTGGCTCTGGAAATTCGATGTTGGATCCGTATAATTCTACAAGATTAGTCCTTCCCATACAGTATCAAAGATCCCCACCGAGCCCACCTGAGCTGAATAAATATATCTCGCAAGTCCTCTCGTTAAAAAGAATTTCTAAAGACGGAAGTCGATTTCTTTGCATTTGCACATTCCGTACAATAGCAGTCCCTTTTAAACCACTGTCACATCATCTAGCCTCTTCCGACATCAACTACAAGTACTGCCGCTGAAGCTGCCGTTGCCGCAGAAACCTCCGATCTCGTGGCCGTTGTTGCGTAATTGACCCACACGCCAAAGAGAATCACAATTGCGGTCAGCACACCCAGTTTGACTGCAAACAGCCTTGTTGAATTAATCAGATAAGCCAATTTGCTGCTACCAGTCCAATAAGTGTCGCCCACTTATGGATTGTCTTCTCTGGTACATATATAATTTCGTCGTTGGACATGGCTTTATCCTGGAGGGTTTTTAGCTACATTTGAACTGCCGATTCTAAAAAGAGCCTGTAGGTCCATGTAGAGTTTGCAACTTTCTTTGAGACGAGGTCATCATAGGCAGGGGGTGGTATGGATACTAATCCATTGAGTATTATCTCGCGGTGTACCTTCTTGCGATGCATATTCTCGTGGTCCTCTCTCTATGCTCCTTCTCCAAATATGCTGTACATTGCACTTCCTTGGAGGAATTGTGGAGGACGAGGACCCGGATTTTCCTTCTTCGTCTTCGGATTGATAACTACTCCCCTGAACCAATTCTGAACCGTTTCTCTCGATCTCTTAGCCGGAGCTTCAAGGCTCAGCATTTGGCTGTAAGAAAGTACTGCTTCTTCTGTTCGATTTTAGTTCCTATACTATCGAATAGTGGAGGATAGTTTACGGTATTCTTTCACGGCATCTTTAATAGCTAACGCGACATCCCATCTTAGCTGTATCAATCTTAAATTCTCTTTGTCGCTAGGATCTTCTACTTAAGACCTTGTTGGCTGGCCCGACTGCTTATCGAGCGCAGCTACATGTTCCCATCTCCTTTGGTCCCCCCTCTTATATACTTCTTAGGGATCTTCATTGAGTTCTCACGAGCTCCCATTGGCCTTAGAAGAGCAAAGTCTTCCCATGATTGTGCTGCTCCTGCGATATCTTTGTTGTCCCTAAATTCATTACAATCTTCTTTGGCAAGGTTTTCTTGGTCAATCCACATTGCTGCAATGCGACCTTCGAGGTTCAGCAGATTTTCCATTGACACCTTGTCAAACCTTCTGAAGATGACTGCACTCTTCTCGGGGTCCAGCGGCGAGGAACTGCGCCGTCTGAGGGAAGCCAATGAGGAGTTCGGGATTGGTCCAGGGAGATTGTGTCTCGTTCCCACCAAGATATATATCAAACCTCGCAGGCTGCCACGTTTCTAGATCATTAATATCAAAGCTTCTAGTCACCCGGCTTTGATCCGAACCAGAAACCATAAAGCTCAGAATCACCGAGCAGATGTAAGGGGATCGAGGCAAATGGGCGATTGTGAACAGTTTCCTCAGGTTTGATCTTTAGCTAATCGAAGGGTACAGCCGGTCAAGCACTAATATACTGCCAGGAAACCAGGATGCCAGGATGAGCACCACAAGCTTTCCTAGGCACCCGACGACGTTTGTTCTCAAAAAGAAGCAATTTTTGAAGACCAAATCACCACCAAGATTGACTGCCAGCTACTATATGTTGTCATTCATAGTACCATGCAAGCAAGGCTTAAGACCGACACAGAACTGCTGGCTACTTCGTTACACGAGTTCTTTCGGGGGGAAACCGACCATGAGGGCCCAGAAGTATTGGAGTCATGAGCACGACATCGAGGTCATATCCCTCGTCTTGATGTCGTGTTGTAATGGTCTCAGCTTCACCCGTTCGTTCGCCAAGGATGCGCCTCGGAGGACGAGGGTCTCTGCACTGTAGTGAAGCTTGGTTGACTGTTGAAAAAGCGCAGTGAAATGAAGTAGCTATGACACCACTACCAAGGCTATTTTCTTGCGTCCCTGGAGAGCAGGGAACTAAACCTGGTTTTCATGATGCAACCACCACGGGCATGGCGATACTGGTCCATTGAACGCCAAACATATATGCCAGCACAGCCATCACAGACCTTGTTGGACCGGCTGAAACCCTTTCAAGGGATTGTCCCTACGCCTCCATACTTTAGAGACATGCGAGAGTTGGAGAGGACGACTAGACAGGTGGTATAAAATGTCTTGATCGAAACAAAGATGTCAACTCAAATCTACATATGTTTACAATTCACAGTTTTGCTCCTTCTCCACTAACAGCTCTCGTCCTGAAATTCCACCTTGGGTGGTGGATCCTCACCTCCTTCCCACTAACTTTGCTCTGACTCGCTAGGACGACCTCCTTTGAAGTCAATGACACCAATTTGCCTCGATCATGATGCTTAAAACCAGTATCGACAGGCCAGCTCTCAACATCTTGTCCTTTTTTCAAGCCTAAAGGATCGTTTTCATCGACGGGGCCTTCTGGCTCAGCGAAGTCCGCTTGTGTGACAAATTTCACCGCCTCAGCCCCTTTCAACGTTGTCGGCTTTGGCGCTTTGCCCTTGGCAGCGGCCAGAGCCTCGTTGAAACGATCGATCCAGGCATATACCTTGGGGAACTTGTCGCTAGAGACTAGCGTAGGGGGAAGTGCACCCTTAAGTCCACGAAGCCAATGGAAGGGCCAAATTGCTAAGGTGAGGCAAGCGTTAGTACCGGTCACTTTGTTGACCCACAACGAAGAATAGCATACCTTCTATATCCCCCATGGAAGGTTTCTCGGTATTTAATATCCATTGCCTACCATCGGCCAACAAGCCATTTTCCAAGAATTCGAAAGCGTCCCTTACATGCGTCAGAGCCTCGGGCCGCATCGCCTGTATACTTTCCTGTGACCAACTCCTGCCAGTGTAATCCTCGCGATCTTTGGCGAACTTCGGGTCCTTCAACAGAGGCATTTCAGGAGGAATTGTTTGGGCCGCTCGCGTGAAGATGCCCCCGTCAATGGTCCAGCTTTCAAGGAGCTTCTCCACGGCTTTTTGGTCCGGCTGAGAAGCACCGAGTGCGCCATCTGGGAACCTCTCTTCGAGCTTTTGCAGGATCAGGCGGGTGTCGCAGTAGACGTCGCGGCCTATAGACATGAGAGGTATACGCCTATATTTCACACCCAGAGCATTGATGTCTTCACGAGGGAGATAGGGTGGCTGCATGCACTGGGCATAGTCAATGCCCCTGAGAGTCAGGTACCAAATCACTCGGCGTGCGAATGGGGAGAATTGGTAGTGGAAGAAGATGATGTCGTTATGTGGGGCCATGATGTATACAAGATCGACTTTTTTACAATTGATACAGATATTTACCTCGTGAAAAAAGAAAGTAGGAGAGATGGAGAGCAAAGCTTCAATGGGATGTTGTCCCCGCTCGACCAATCTGACCTCGGCACCTCGGAGATTGGAGCTATCTCCGCGGATCTGGATGCCGTGAATTTAAGGTGAACACTCAGTCGAGTATAGCAGTGTAGTCCAGGAACCTTTTCATGTTTCCTGCTACTTCTTCTCATCTCGTCCACGCTTGTTATAATACTCGTCCCTGAAGCTTTGATTAGTATCGTCTCAGGGATTGTTGTCGAGACAATTACATCTTCTTCCCTCTGTCAGCCTCTGTACCTTTGCCTTCGAGACGATCCAGAGCCTCTTCGATCACCCCAATGTGGCCTCTTAGAGTTCCCTCCAGCTCGTCCATACGGGCTTCATGTTCCTCTAGATTGTAGATATGATGCGAGCGAAGAAGATACGTTGATCCAGCGATGGCGGAGAGATTGACGCCCAAAAGTAGTAATGGATTACGGAGAAACGACATCTTATCAATACAGTACGCAGTAATGTAGATAGCAAGGTCTGTGGATGTGTAGGAAGTTGACTATATAAATAATGATGGCATTATATTAATCTTCCACGCTAAGATTTCTAGCCGTACCGCGTCGCGACTTCTCCAAGTTGCAGGAACTGAATTGCTGTTATACACGAGACAGAGTGATGAAATCCTGGCACGGATTACCACAACTGCCGATAATGCCATTGTTACAAGGACCCGAGAATTTTCCCGTGGATAGCTCTGAGTTGCCATGTCGTCGTCGCAGCCATTCCTTGCGTCCTCGCCTTTCTCCCCCGCTGCAGGTCGCCGTCGTAAATCCAGATTCACCTACAAGCATCTCGCTCAGCTTGGTCTGTTATCGGCGGCATGTCCTCTTCGGGTCATAGCCCATATCGACTTGGATGCTTTCTACGCGCAGTGTGAAGGCGTACGGTTGGGCATACCTGAAGACCAACCACTCGCGGTCCAGGTCAGTACTGAATGAGAACTGCTCTTGGACAATGCTAATAGTTACTACAGCAATGGCAGGGCCTAATCGCAATCAACTATCCCGCCCGAAAATTTGGCCTCAACAGACATATCACTATCACGGAAGCAAAGAAGCTATGTCCAGAGCTGATCATGCAGCATGTGGCTACATGGAAAGAAGGAGACGAGAAGTGGGCATATCACAAGGATGCCTTCGCCCACATCGCAACCCACAAAGTCTCGCTCGACCCATACCGGCTGGAGTCTAGAAGGATACTCGCATGCATCAAGGATGTGCTGCCGGCGCCGCCTATACAGAGGGTGGAAAAGGCTAGCGTTGACGAGGTCTTTTTAGATCTCTCGGCGCAGATACATTCCATTCTCCTCGAGCGATATCCTGAGATTAACGGCCCGCCACCGTATGACGATCCCACAGAATCTCTACCCCGACCTCCTACGACCGTGTTGGACTGGAACACTGATGCTTTGGTGGACCTTGACGCATCAGAAACTGAGGACGATGACCCTGACTGGGACGATATCACTATACTACTTGGATCCGAGATTGTGCGATCAGTGCGTGCCGCCATTTTAGAGCGTTTAAAGTACACATGTTCTGCGGGCATTGCACGTAATAAGATGATTGCCAAGCTAGGCTCCGCACACAAGAAGCCCAATCAGCAGACAATCGTAAGAAATCGGGCCGTGCAGCACTTCATGGGTGGCTTCAAATTTACAAAGATACGCAATCTTGGCGGAAAACTCGGCGACGAGATTGTTTTCAAGTTTGCTACAGACGAAGTCAAAGAACTACTATCGGTCCCAATCGAGCAATTGAAATCTAAGCTAGGAGACGACACTGGATCTTGGGTGTACCACATCATTCGTGGAGAAGACTCGAGCGAAGTAAACGCCAGGACGCAGATCAAGTCAATGCTTTCTGCAAAATCATTCCGCCCGACAATCAACTCCTCTGAACAAGCTGTGAGATGGCTTCGGATCTTCGCTGCCGATATAATGTCTAGACTGATCGAAGAGGGTGTACTTGAGAACAAGCGAAGGCCCAAGACATTGAATTTACACCATAGACAAGGCGCGCAAATGAGATCGCGCTCAGCTCCCATACCGACAGGAAGGGCAATCGACGAAACTCTGCTCTTCGACATCTCCAAGAATCTCTTAGGCCAGATCGTTGTAGATGGCAGAGCATGGCCATGCAGTAATTTGCAGCTTAGCGTTGGTGGATTCGAAGATGGACCCAATGGTAATCGAGGCATTGGCGGTTTTCTTGTTAGGGGTGAAGAAGCTAAGTCCATGATGACCTCGCTGCGCGATGCCGATCGCGACGCTTCGACCACGGATTTTGATCGGCCAGAAAAAAGACGCAGATTTGATGACGGTGCTATACAGGATTTCTTTCCCGGACGAACGGTTTCTCGTGAAGAATCTGGGGATTATTCTGATGCCGCAGATCGGAAAGTGGTAACAGAAGTCGGATCGGAAGAATCAGATAATCAGAACACCAGTGATCTGAACAAGGACGTTACAGGTCAGACTACCGCTGGGCCTAGTGAGCGCCCCACGGGACAAATTGGTACGCGACAAGCCGCTCGGGCCCAACTGCCGCCTCTGCAGCAAACGTCTTTAGAGGACTATTTCTGCGACCGTTGCAGCAAGGACATGCCGATTGCAACCAAGGGTGAGCACGAGGACTGGCATTTCGCCAGGGACCTCCAGGCCCAAGAGCCGGCTAGTCCTCCATTGGGAAGGCATCCGGCCTTGGGGCCAAAAAAATCCGTAGCACCTAAAGCTAGCAACGCTCCACTACAGAAAGGGGTAGAGAAAGGTCAAAGTCGACTCGCGTTCGGTAGCAAGTGACTACTGGGTTTCATCATATGAAAATGAAGTTCTGCACCCACGACGATCTCTTGGCCCTACGGCAACATACTCCTTTGGTACTCCTCTGTCTCTGCTGTCAATACGCCATGACGTACGTAAGATTTCCATCCCGCAGCATCACCCACTCGCCAGTCGATTCTCAAGTTGCCAGTAAACAGATGCACGCAGCCTCTACTCGCTCTGAACACTCAGAAGCTATGTCCGGGTTTTGAAGCCTAGTCCAAAGTACTCCTGACCTACCGTTTACCGTGCAATGGAATTCGTCACGCACCACGCTACTGCGCAATTCTGGCGGCCTACGGATTGCACCTAGTCACTTGACTCTGACACACTGGGAGCGCGATATATGTTGGTGTCCATTACGAGCTATCCAACATATAGTTACGAAGACATGACATATAATATTTAGTTCATCATTTCGAGTCCTTGCAACGCCTCGGTAAGACGGCGTGAGGAGGACAACCCACAATCTTGTCTTTGAATTGGGTTGCCATCCATTTGTTTGGAAAAACGCTTTGCTCTCTTATCTGTTATTTATGAAACACCCTGGGTTTGCGACTCAATTTCCGCGGCCGCATCTTGGGATTAGTCCCACTCATTGCCCAATGTTATCACCGGAGCTCAAAGGCATCCGTGACAAGTACACAACATTGGCGTCGACCGGCTGCACGACGGATTTCTGCCAGGCAGGTCGAGCCATCCACACCGACGAAACTAGAGTGGGAGAGAACCGAGCACTCTGTGTGGTCGAACGAGAAGCGGAAAACTTTCTCCAAGAACTTCACCATGAAGGGTTCTTTGCCAGTGACGTTGAAAATGGTATGCTGTGGTCCGTTGCTCCAGAAGTGCGAGCAGGCGTGGCTGAGTCTTTGCTCGTCACCCTGAAAATCGCAAACGAGCCTTTCGATGAGATGAGCTGCGTCCAGGTCTGTCCGGCTAATGCTCCTTTCAAAGTTCGACAAGTGCTCTGGGCGCTCTGCGTTGACGGCTCTAAGCGCTTAGATCTTAACGGCTCAGACCAAACACATTCTAAATTTTTGACAGACTTCGTGGATCTTGAGCTGCCCTTTGTACAATTCAAAATGGCTGGAGTCCCTCCAACATGCAACCTTCGATCATCTCACAAGGAAGCTGATGACCAAGCTTTCGGTATTCAACGTCCTGATCTTGCTTCGTTCTACAGCAGTGCTCAAGCCTGAAAGCATTAATAGCTATCTTCGGCGAGATATCTGCCTTGACATGCCGCTTCTGCGCACGAGAAATTACTCTGTAGCGTCAATTGGCCGCAGATCCTCAGCTCCTGACGGGCTGGGAACAGGCCAGGAGGTCGACATTATGGTCAAAGTCCACCCCAACGGCCGTTTCAGCAACGTCTTCCTGAACGATTCTGCTACATCAGCAGCTCTCAAGTATAGGATCGTCGACTCGATCTCTGGACCACAAGTGCGAAGGAAGCATCTAGCCCCATTTGTCATTGTTGCTACAGGCGCTGGGTTTGGTCCCGTGCGCTGCTTATTGCAGTGGCGCATTGCAATTGCTCGTGATTCTCTTGCAGCTGGTAAGTGCTTTCAGCCTCGGGGCTCAGGTATCTCTCTTTTTCTTGGCCTCAAAGAACCCGATCTGCAGCTGGTGGTGGACGTCTTGAAAGAAGCGATCTCAGTCAACCTCATCGACATGCTCGACATTGTCTTGAGCAATCCAGAGAAACGCCGCGTGCATGACAATCTGTCGTTAGCTGCACAGCACATCAAAAGCAAGGTCATAAGGAGAAAAGGTATGGTTTTCGTGTGCGCAAGTGGCGCTGCTGCCAAGGGTACTAAAAGCATGTTTGAAAGCATACTTGGCGGAAGTGTGGGCGAGGTTCTGAGCGGGCGGTATATTGAAGAGGTGTTCTAAGTCATATAATAGTTCCTAATGCAGATACTCTTTGCATCGACTTCCGACTTCGTCCCAAACAACAGGAGCGAAAGCCTTTCAAGATCGAGTCTCGTTCTGTTATGAGCTGACTGCCAAGGATCCGGAGAGATCCTAGGGACACGCCTTACAGAAAGCCACGCACTCTGGGACTTTGAGTTGCGTGTTTCTACTCATCTTGTGACCTGCCAATTCTCGCACCGATTCTCTATCACATCTGACATACTCACGATTGGAAGCCTTTTCTTACCCACATACTCAGTCCAAAACCTACGCTCTTAATCGTAATGTCTTCCCACGGGCGTCTGGCATTCTACAAAAGTACGATAAGTGGAATCTTTTCCTCCACTACTTCGGATCCTGAGAGCGCACTTGCACCAAATCGAACAGCGCCTATACCCCAGGGATCTCATCAAAATCCACCATCCACCCAGCAGCAATGCACAGCAACGGGCAAGCAAATCTTCGTCGCCTTCATCCCTTCATCAACCTCGTCATCCGCGGCTTTTTCTGATTAATATGCGGCGCCTTTCTCAGAAATGCTTTCCAATGCTCCGACAGCCTCGTTCTAACCGCTTACAATATCAATGGCTACTTCTCGATATCGAGGTTTGCCTGAGTGTGGGCGTAATGACTGTTGCTGAGTATATTTTCAATATGACAGGGATGAGCGGAAGGGGATTTTTTCAAATCTTAGAGCTGTGGGCATGACTGGGGTTGTGGTGTTGTGGTTGGCGCAGGCCGCGGTGGTGATGGCGGAGATGAATAGCGGATGAGGTGTGGAGGCGAATTTTGAGCAAGGGGGATTGGCGAAGGTGGACTGACTAGATGGATGTGTTTTGGCCTGTTGTGGGCAACAGAGATTAAATGCTAAATGCTTGGGAATGATTTCAAGGAAATGGGGTAAGCGTCAGGACCAGAGGCTTACCAATCAGCGCAGTTGGTGGGCATTTTGACTCTAGATATTGCGGAAACATTGCCCGTCCTACAGATCCGTGCCAAAACTTCGTCTTCTGCGCATTGGTTTTGTGTGGCTGTTATGGATAAAAGATCTAATTGCATCCTATATTGAGATCTTGGCTATGTGAATAGCGTACGTCTCTATATTTCAGTCCATCTTGAGTAGTATTCACAGCACTGTTTGTAGCAAAGGGAGAAGAGTAATGGGGAGGGTTTTCGGTGAGTATCTGAATTTGATTCGGCAAGAATGTAAATCGTTAAACATATAAGAACCACAGCATAGGCCGAGAATATACTATCTGAAGGGGCAATTTGCTAACGATGTGTACGAGTGCCATGTCTGCAGCCCTAGGAAATGGACAGATAGTAGTCAATTGCAATTCACAAAGACGACCGTCAGATACCTCTCCAACAATGAGTCAATGGAGCATTAGCCATGTATGGGGTCTTATAGTTGAAAGGTCAATATGTCCAGAATTTGTTAACATGGCGTTCATCTGATGCCCAGAAAGCCATTGATATTGCTGAACGATTCTCTGATGTTGAAAATCTAGCGGTCTAGTGCATCGAGAATCTGTACTGATTGAATTCATCACCTCATCTGATATCTGGAGAATCTTATTATCTAGACGCACAATAGGTAAATACCACTAGAGTTGCAAATTTCATGCTCATCTGTTGCACAGAAAGCCATCTTTGATACTCGAGGACCGCTATTAAGACACCATGACTTAGATAGGTAGGTCTCTCAAATATGAGAATTACCTCTACTGTGTCTGAATTTCTACCCGCGTTCTCTTTCTACACGTGCTTTTTGCTCCATTCTCTCATATGGAGATAATGCTACAGTATTGTATACTGGGATCATAGCCAAAGATTATTGTCCCCTTTAAGTCTATGCGACCGTTGTAGATGAGACATGTACCAGCGTATAGTAGGCTATTTCGTCTGGCCACCAGGATCATTATGAATATATAATCATTTATGTTGAGCCAATCATCCATGGGGGTGTGGCTCAGTGGTAGAGCGTCCGCTTTGCATTGAGGAGTTCTCCAGAATCGTTTGCGGAAGGCCCGGGTTTCGATCACCCGCTCCTCCATTTTTTGGCCTTTAGCTTGAGTATGCCAGTTCAAAAGACGTAGAAAAGCCCCATGGTATGGCAGCAAGCTCGTTTTTGCTCTAGAACAGAACTGTGGGGTTTCGCGCACACTGCCCAATCTACACACACTCCCCCCACCCCTCGGCCGATTGCTCCACCCACTTCAAAGAGACATATTAGGGAAGGGCCATGTGCCAGTATACATAATCGAATAGGTCTGAAGACATTCTCCGATATAGGACTCTACTGTCTCCCACGATATCGAGGAGGTAAATGAAGTAAAGGTGTTTCAATTTTGTGGTAGCCTTGGCCTGCCAAGCTCATCATCTTATTAGCGGGACACAAAAAAAGGCACGCGATTTCCCCTAAATCTCTTCCACTTCATGTAAGTTAATTAAGTAGATAACAATGATCATACGGCATTTTGCATTGGGCACGCAATTGTTCGCGTGCCTTTCTTTCCTCTTAATTTTTGCCAGCTTTACGCATGCATCTCTCGGAGATCGGCTTCCAGACTTTCGACAATGCGTCTCGGTACGTGGCCCCCAATAGTCCGAAACCTCAGCTAACAGATATAGACATGCGTTGAGGAAAACTGCAAAGATGGGAACTCTGTGATCCGTTAGTCTCGCCCCCAGCCTGATGGTGTTTCGGAATTCACGCGTGTCCCAGCACCCCATCTCCGCCTCCTCCTCTGGACATGCCCCTCGAATTGCGACTATGTCTGCCAACATATCATCACGGATCGTAGGGTCAACAGGGATCCCCCAATGCTACACCCAATCCTCCAATTCCACGGTAAATGGCCCTTCGAACGCTTCCTCGGCATGCAAGAGCCTTGCTCGGTCCTTTTCTCCCTTTTCAACCTTCTCGCACACCGTGATGGACTCTCGAAAATTCGAGAGAGGATACCAGCCGATTACCCTATGCGGAGATATTATGAGTACTTCGGCTACGTAGGCATAGCAAGCTGGGTGTTCAGCATGATATTTCACACACGGGACTTTGATGTCACAGAAAAGTTGGATTACTACGCCGCTGGAGCGAGCGTGCTCTATGGATTATACTACACACCAATAAGAATTTTCAGGCTGGACCAGAAAAGACCGCCCGTCAAGGCGACGTTGCTGCGATTGTGGACTGTGATATGTGTATCATTATACACGGCACACGTGTCATATCTAAGTTTCTGGCACTGGAACTACGTCTACAACATGGCAGCCAACGTCGCAGCAGGCGTGGTGCAAAACGCACTGTGGAGTGGATTCAGTTATAGGACATACCAAAAGTTGAAGAAGCCGTGGGCAGCATGGCCGGGTATGATTGTTGCGTGGATCATTCTGGCTATGAGTTTGGAATTGCTGGATTTTCCACCTTTGGTGGGGATGGTGGACGCACACAGTTTATGGCATCTGGGTACAGTGGTGCCGACGATTTGGTGGTATAAGTAAGTGCGCTAGCTTGGTGCTTCTGCCTCCAATGGTTCTTCCCTTGCTGATATTCTCTCTAGCTTTTTAGTAAAAGATGCGCAACAGGACTTAGCCGGGGAGAGGCTCAAAGCTTAGCAACCGTGCAGTGCTACTACCACAAACCATTCCGGCCATCAATTGTTGACATCAGTCGTCTTTCTCCATTGCATTGTCTTTCGTCTCGAATTTCGAACATCAACCAGACGATCAGGGCAATCACAGCCGAAGATCTTCCCCACGCCAAGTCGTCATATCCAAACTAAGGTGCAGGGCCTCTTCAACCCCCAAAATTCCGTCTCTCTTTTCTTTCAAACATAAAACCACATAGCAGCACAGCGATATGACTTCACAACATCCAATCGTCACTGCTTCCGCCAATTTTCCCAAGCCGGCAGATCGCACCTTCCAATATGGCACTGCTGGGGTTAGTCGTCCAGGCCTGCTTGTTTGTTCGAAGGAATGAGCTGACATCGAGCTAGTTTCGTATGAAAGCGTGGGCTTCCCTATGATACCCTGCGGACTGTCTTGTCTGCTATGACCTCAAAAGCTGATCTTGATGTGATGCCCACTCCAGTTCGCTGCTCGACTCAGTCGTCTACCGTGTTGGACTACTGGCAGCCTTGCGCTCGAGGAAATTGAATGGTCAGATCATAGGTGTAATGATCACTGCGAGTCACAATCCTCCAGACGATAACGGTGTTAAACTAGTGGATCCAATGGTTGGGGCTACGTCTTTCTATCAGAAGACCTACGCTAATACAAACGACAGGGAGAGATGCTCGAGGTATGGACCGCAAATAGGCAGAGGCTCGGTTGGACAATCATAGTCTGACGGAGGACCTAGGGATCCTGGGAAACATATGCAACGATACTCGCGAATGCAGACTCTGACCAAGCCCTTGTGGAGGCCTACGATAGGCTCACAAGCGAGTTGAAGATCGATCCAGAGGTCAAAGCGCGCGTGGTGTTTGCCAGGGATACTCGAGCCTCAGGACCCCACCTCGTATCTGCTCTGCTTGCAGCTCTCGAAGCTTCTGGGACTGAACACACCGACTACAAACTACTGACCACACCTCAACTCCACTACATCACCCGTTGCCTGAACACCAAGGGCACCCCGTATGAGTATGGCGAACCGACCGAGCAGGGATACTATAAGAAAACAGCGGCCGCGTTCAAAGCTGCGATGGGAAACAAGAAGTTCAATGGACCTGTCACTGTCGACTGTGCAAACGGTGTAGGAGGGCCAAAGCTGAGGGAGCTGATCAAATATCTGCCCTCCCCATCGGATGGTGGGCTTGAGATCAAAGTCGTCAATGACGACGTTGTCAAGCCAGAGCGCTTGAACCACCAGGTATGCTACAATTCTTCCTCTCTCGAAGTTTGATCTGACGCAAAAGGTTCCAGTGCGGAGCAGACTTCGTGAAGACGAACCAGCGCGCACCACCTTCGTCACACTCCGCGCCAATGGCGAGGTGTTGTTCCCTAGACGGTGATGCGGACAGAATCATGTATTACTTCGTCAATTCCGACAACAGCTTTCACCTCCTCGACGGCGACCGCATCGCTACTCTCGCCGCCTCCTTCATTGGCGATCTCGCCCGCAACGCCGGCCTGGGCGAAAAGCTAAAAGTGGGCGTCGTGCAAACCGCTTACGCAAACGGCGCCAGCACCTCCTATATCACCCAAGACCTCAAACTGCCCGTGGTCTGCACACCTACGGGCGTGAAGCACCTCCACCACGCAGCCACCAAATTCGATGTCGGGGTCTACTTTGAAGCCAACGGCCACGGCACTGTCGTCTTCTCCGACCTCGCCCTCAAGCGCATTGGCAAATACGAGCCCCAATCCCCCGCCCAATCATCCGCCCTCGACGTCCTCCGCGCTCTCACAGCCCTAATCAACCAAACAGTCGGTGACGCCCTTTCCGATCTCCTCCTCGTCGAACTCATCCTCGCGCACAAGAGCTGGGGACCTAAAGAGTGGGACTTAACCTACACGGACATGCCCAATCGTCTTGGGCGCATTGAGGTCGCGGACAGGAATATTTTCAAAACTACTGATGCGGAAAGGAAGTTGGAGAGTCCCGCTGGTGTGCAGGCGCAGATTGATGCGTTGGTGGGAAAATATAAGAATGGGAGGAGTTTTGTTAGGGCAAGTGGGACGGAGGATGCGGTGAGGGTTTATGCGGAGGCGGCGACAAAAGGGGAGGCGGATGATTTGGCGGCGAAGGTCGCGGATGTGGTCAAGAGGGCTGGTGCTTGATACCAGTACAGCCATCCTGAACCTGTGATACGAAGCTTGCGTGGTTCGAGGCCGTCTGAAATCTCGGGTAGCCTCATGGTGTCTAAAAGCTATTGGTTAGCATTGAAATACTCAAGCAACCATTATGGCTCATTTCCTCGAGTGTTTGACGTGTTTTGATTTTATACATGGCTATCTAACCTTCCTCCCTATCCATCTCACTCCTCCCCCGCTTTCCCCCTGCCCCTCCAGGCTTCCTCCCCCTCAACGTCGCACCCTTCGTCCCCCTTTTCTCATGCAAATCTTTCATCTCCCTAATTGCCATCGTCTGCGCCTCCCCAACCCTCTCCCCCAACACCATCACCTCCTCCTTATCAGTCTCATACTCCCCCAACTTCTTTCCCAGCGCAGCTTCAATTCTTTGCCATATCTCAACATCATACTGCGTCACCATACTAATCGCATGCCCTGATTTCCCCGCCCTAGCCGTCCTTCCCACGCGGTGGATGTAGGTTTGTGAGTCAGCAGGTAGGTCAAAGTTCAGGACGAGGTCGACGGAGGGGATATCGAGGCCGCGAGCTGCTACGTCTGTTGCGACCAGTATGTCGCGCAAGCGGGCGCGGAATTTTCCTAGGGCGCCTAGGCGGGCGGACTGGGAGAGCTGGCCGTGGAGGGGAATGGCACCGAAACCGAGGGAGCGAAGGAGAATGGCGAGACGTTGGGTTTCGTTTACGGTGCGGGTGAAGACGATGGCGGATTGGCCGGCGAACTCGTTCATTAGGTAGACTAGGTAGTGGTCTTTCATTTCTGCGGTGGGTTAGTGTCTGTAGGTAGTAGAGGTCTGGGGAGGGAGGAGTCGTACTGTGCGGGAAGAAGACGTAGGATTGGAGGAGGGTGGAGACCGTTTGATATTTGTTTGTGCTGATTGAGACGCGGAGGGGATTGGAGAGGGATGCTCGCTGAAGAGATTCAACTTTCGAGGTCATCGTTGCGGAGAACAAGTATGTTTTTCGCTCTCGAGGAAGGACTTTGAGGATCTTGTCTATGATGACCCCGAAGTCGAGGTCGAGCAGGCGATCAGCTTCGTCCATGACTAAGTATTTCAGTGACCGTAGTGAAAAGCCTTTGGTATTCTCCAAATGGTCGAGTAACCGGCCTGGAGTCGCTACTATGATGTGAGGTTTCTTCCCCAGGGCAATGGCTTGGGGAACCATGTCGAAGCCTCCTACTATGACGGCTGTTCGCACTGAGATGAGGGAGCCGAGGGCTTCAAATGCTTGGGAGATTTGGTAGGCTAGTTCACGGGTGGGCGCCATTACGAGACCGAATAAGGGCTGAGGCTTGTTCATTAGAGCTTGCAAAATTGGGAGAGCAAATGCTGCTGTCTTTCCACTGCCAGTTTCTGCAAGACCTATGAGGTCTCGTCCTTGTAGCGCGAGCGGTATTGCTTCATTCTGGATCGGGGTAGGCTTCTTGTAACCCAGCGCCATACAAGCATCGCATAATGAGTCTATAATACCCAACTCTTGAAAAGACTTGGGGGAGGCTTCAATTATCTCTATAGCAGCTTCGGGTTCTGGGGCTGGTGATTCCTTTGGGGATGTTTGGGTTTCTGCAGGCGGTGAAAAATGCTTTGGTTTCTTAAATGCGACCTGCGATGATGCCTGTGGGCTGCTCTTGAGCTTCCTTTTCTTGGGTGCCTCCATCTTCAGATTTGCTGTTCATAGGCTGAATGTCTCCAGTCGTGGACTTGAAAGTTTCTTGTACTCGGGACAACTTTCCGCGCTAGTGCTTATCGATAAGAGTCTCACGCAAGCTCGACTCCAATTGGCCATTCAGTCTTTAAATGTTTCGAGAACTTCTTCAAGCCCGTGCCGAATTCTGTTACAATCTCCACGACTTTCAGCATGGCTCGAAGACGTATGAAGAGGCGTACTCATGTCGGCGCCAAAAATGGGCCGACCAGTGGTGCCACAGCAAACTCCTCCGCCAGCAGAGAACCCAAAAGTATGGTCATACGGACGGGAGCAGGAGAGGTTGGACCAAGCGTGACCCAGCTTGTCAAAGACGTTCGGACAATGATGGAACCAAGTACCGCCAGTCGCTTGAAAGAACGGCGCTCGAATAGACTACGGGACTACACTGCGATGGCCGGGCCTTTAGGCGTCTCCCATCTCCTCCTCTTCTCTCGCTCTGCTACTGGAAACACAAATCTTCGCCTTGCACTTACCCCTCGAGGACCAACACTGCACTTCCGAGTGGAAAAGTACTCCCTTAGCAAAGACGTCAAGAAGGCGCAGAAACACGCACAAGGAGGTGGGAAGGAATTTCTCACAGCGCCTCTGCTAGTCATGAACAACTTCCTCTCCCTACCTCCACCCGAAGATGCTCAGCCTGCGGTACCTAAACACCTCGAGTCCCTCACGACTACTATTTTCCAGTCCCTCTTTCCGCCAATAGCCCCTCAATCGACTCCCTTGTCCTCCATTCGCCGTGTCCTACTGCTCAATCGTGAAAAACCCAAGTCCCAATCTTCCGGATCAGCTGCTGAAGAAGGTACCTACGTCCTCAACCTCCGTCACTATGCGATCACAACTAAGCGTACCGGCCTTTCGCGAGGCATACGCCGACTCAATGCTGCGGAGAAAATGCTCCACCAGAAGAACAGAAGCAAAGGTCGGGTCCCCAATTTAGGGAAGCTGGAAGATGTAGCAGATTACCTACTCGATCCCTCCGCGGCTAGAGCAGCAGATGGCGGATTTACCTCTGGCAGCGAGAGCGAAGTCGAGAGCGATGCAGAGGTTGAGGTGCTCGAACCAAATGCGAGGAAGGTTCTGAACAAGAAACAAATGGCTGCTTTAAGGAGTAGAAATGGCGATGGAAAGCAGCAGACAACAGGGCAGCCAGGGGTAGAGAAGCGAGCAGTAAAGCTTGTAGAGCTAGGACCAAGACTGAAATTACGAATGACGAAAGTGGAGGATGGTGTTTGTGGGGGGAAGGTCATGTGGCACGAGTTCCTCGACAAGAGTCCACAGGAGGTCAAGGAGATGGAGCACGTGTGGGAAGAAAGGAGGAGAGAGAAGGCAGCTAGAAAGAAGGTGCAGAAGGAAAACGTTGAGAAGAAGAGGAAGCAGAGGGGTCCAAACAGTAAAGGCGAGGAAGCAGACAAAGGGGAAGACGGGGACGAAGATGACTACAACGATAATGAGATGGATGAGGATCAGGATGAGTGGGATAGTGAAGGTCTTGAGGGGGATGGCGAGAGGGAAGCTAACGAAGAGGAAGAGGATGGGGTTGCTATTGTTTGAGGTGCATTATACCATTTTGCAAACGACTCAACTACGATCACACCAAGCAATCCATACAGAAGCCTCGAAAACCCTTATATGGGAAAGAACATGATGTTAATTTCGCGGGATATAAGGAGGTGGCGTCTGAGGTGGGGAACCGACGTTAATGCATTATCCATCAATTTCACTAACGACCTCTTCACACCTCGCAAGCTTGCCAGCTATCGACTGACTATTCCAGGTACGGAAGGAGAACAGGGCAAGTGACACCGAACAAATCCGAGAAAGCCGCATATGGAACGATTTTCGTAACGATAAATTCTCACCTGCTGGGAAGTAACTTCTTCAACCTGCTCAAACTCAGCGCGCCTTTGAATCATTACCAGCCGTAAACACTATCGAAGCCGTCCGTATCCAGTTTCCGAAATCTCAATCGCCCTGTCTTACTCGTGTAAGACAATTGCTGCGGTGTGATATTCAGCGAACGCCGACATCTCTGTTCTCTCATTAGCGTAGGGGACTTGCGTTTCAACTGCCCATAGCTATCGCAGGCACCATAGAACAGCGCTCATCTCCCAAGATGTCATCGGAGATATTCGCTTCCGTCCAGGAACTCGTGAACTTTGCAAGGGAGAAATCCCCCTATTACCGCCGATGCTATGAGAACCTTCCTCAGAAGGATTTCAATCTTACTCAAATCCCCATAATTGATCACACAACTTTCTGGGTCGCCAATAGTCGCTTGCCGCCAGAGAATCGAGTATTGACGTCCCCCATGACCGACGCCGCCGTGTTCAGGACAGGAGGGACAACAGCGACCCCGAAGGCCTCATATGTTACCCGAGAGGAAATTCGTGAAGGGGCAAAGGGTTGGGCCGCATGCCTCATTCGCGCCGGTTTGCAGTCCGGTGATCGTGTTGCAAATATGCTATACGGTGGAGATTTGTACAAGGGATTGCTGGACCTTGGTCTTGCCTTGACAGAGGCGTCTGTGCCAAATTTTTATCTTTCGATTGGTGTTGCAGCCTTGGAGAGCCAGTCTTGGACCATACGAACGTATGCAGTAAATGTCTTGGTGGCGATGCCGACTGTCATGTCCAGGCTTGCAGAGTTCCTGGTTGAGAAGAATGAGCCTGCTCATAGTGTTCGGCTACTACTCTACATTGGAGAGCTTCTGCACAAGGACCAGAAGGTTCTGCTTCGAAGAGCATTTCCATCTGCTAAAATCGGACCGATCCAATACGGCTCTGTCGATGGCGGGCTTATTGGACTGCCTTTCAGTCCTCCGAGTAGTACAGATAACGACGATCCAACGTTGATAAAGTCAATAGGGGTACCATGGTCATGGAGCTAATAGCAGATGATGGCCAAACGAGCAAAGAAAATGGGTTCGAGGAAGGATTGTGATTACGAACCCCGAACGGCGTCAGATGCCCATCATCCGGTACCCGATGGGCGATGTTGCTGAGTGGGTAGACTACAACCGTCTCATATTCCGTGTGTGCGGGCGAGGAGGCTCTGTCGGAGTGCGGCTAGGCCCTACTGCCTACGATCCGACTGGGCTAAAACAAGTACTCTCGAATGCGCTGAACGACGAGCCGATGAACGGCTTCCAAGTTATAGTACAGCGGAGAGGTGCAATGGACGAAATGGTATTTCGAGTTGCTAGTCAGCCACAGGATCCTGATCGATTTGCGAAAGAGCTTCAGGCAGAAATGGGCAAGGTGCTCGACTACTGTGATGAAGAGGTCAAGGATGGCTTCTTTCACCCACTTGGTGTTGAGTGGGTTTCTGTTCAGGATTTGGTCTACAATCCTAGGAGTGGGAGACTCAGAGAGATAGTTGACCTTCGCGTCGAGTAAATCTCTTGCCAGTGAAGTGGCTTCTGGGTCAATGTCCCGAATTTGATTTCGCTGTGTTGTTCCTTCCCTATTTGGTCAAGCATGGCTCGTGGTGAACGCGCTTCCCATTTGTTGATCTGTCCTGCGTGGCTCGTTCCTGCGAAATGTTCGAGAAGCGTAGCGCCTTCGGTGGCCTTTGACCTCTCTGGCAAGATTTTCCATTCTCACTCGTCAAGTCTTTTCGGTCTGCCCTTGCCATTGGCATCCATTTTGGATACTTCAATTCATTTAGCATACCTATCAGCCAGTCTGTGTTCCGGTGTTCTTGTCACAAGCAGCCATTGTAAGAAATTCGACTCGGCATGGTTTCACGCACCACCAGCAACGCTTCGCAGCGACCTCGACCTCGGGCTCGACGAGCCAAATCTTCTCCCTGCCTCCCTGCCGAGTCCAGCACACGAGATCTAGAGACCGATCGTAAGCACGCTCTGATCGCCGCAGACATCGCCTACGAACGTGTATATGGGTCTGGAGTAACAAGACGGGGCGTTACCAATGATCGGGCTGGCCAGAGTGCAAAGGGATCAGCGAATACTGAAAACGGACCTCAACTCGGAAGAAGACAGAGCGTTCGCTTCACAGGTACAAACGCAGAGCCCACCAGAACCCGCTCGATCACTCGACGAGAAGCTCCAGAATACCGGGCCAGTCAGGAAATGCGCCGACACTCGTTGCAGTCTGAGTCTCGACATATGAATCCATTGAACCCTGCCAATGACGATTCCTTTCTTACAGCTTTACCTGAAGAGTTTGGAGAAAATGACATAGCGTCCGCACCATCATCATACCGCAAGCTTCGTAAAGCCAAGTCGATGTTCAGTCCTGGCAAAACCCCGTCCGCAGTCTTCCCTAATGGCATACCCAAAGCTGGGCGACACTTTCAACGACACTCCCAGCAATCTTCCGGTGGCTCCACTGAGCCGATTCGGACTCCTGATCCCCGTCTACGAAGGTCGCTCTCCTTTCTACGTGGAGTTACAGATCGGATCTCCACGGCCAATAATCATCAGTACGCCACTCAAGATGCGGCTATTCAGCTTGCGCGGGATACATATCTCCAACAATTAGAGGAACAGAGATTGAAAGAACAGCCTTCGTTTCTGAACCTGAGCAGGCAGCGCACGTCTCAGAAAGCATTTCGTAGGAGCGTCCGCAGCAGTAGCACCAACAGCTATGGCACTGCGGTTGGCTCTTCAACTCCTTCAGTGGAGCCTACGAAGGTCAGCGTGCTTAGCTTCAAGGCGCGGAGCCTGTCTTACAATCTGAAGTCCAAGATCAAGCGAGTCTTCAGACGTTCGAGGAATGACGAAAATTCGATACCTGTGCAGCAACTCAATGCTACCCAAGCTCATTATGGAGATCCCAGCCTGACTTCTAGTGATCGGAAGGAGCAACGATCTCCGATCCCGGAGCCTAATGCTGAAATCCTTCGCAGAGTAGGATCTCGAGAGTCAATAGAGCATTCTATCCCCTTTTATGACGATAACGGACCTCGCCGAGGTAGCATCCGAAGCGTCCATAGTGATGAAGACGAAGGCAAGGAGGCGTCGCGCGTCTCTAGTTGGACGAACTCCACGGCGACCAACACTTTCAATATGCCGAAAACAATGGAACGCAAACGCCTTTCAGTCATCAAGGAAGACGGAGGTCCCCATCAGCCGTCTTCTTCTGCTCGATTTAATGTAGGCCTGCGCGATGGTTATTCCAATTTCCATCAACCAGTCAGCCAAACGGATATAGAGCGTGTGAAGACCGAGAGGGTTTTCTCGGCCCTTCAACGCGAAATAGAAGACAACAAGCGTAGGGCCGCACTTGATGACATCGAGTCTGGCTCAGAAAGTGGCCGTGACCAGCAACGACCTCATCACGCTGTTGCGACTCCCAGAAGATCTTCTAGCCTCCGTCGGCGTCCTCCTCCAGGTGCAGAAAATGTTGCTCGACGGCCCGAGATCAAGCCATCTAAGAGCTGGGGCGCTGGTGAGATGCTACAACAGATCGAGGATGGAAGCAATTATCGAGAATATCAACGAGATTACGCAGAGCTGAGAGAAGGCTTCACCCCACAAGAAATCGCAGAGATGAATGAGTCGAGCATGCCACTGGCCAAAAGGCCGCTCCGCGAAGTCAAATCGGCCTTCTTCCCGCCATCAATGCATATCGAGAGAAGTAACACAAGCCCATTCAGACGCGCCATGCGACCTAGTCATGAGGATGAAGATGGTTTCCAAGCAGGAATGGACTACGCTGATCAGATCAAAACACCGGACCCGTTCAGCTCTATAAATTCTCGCCTTCGCAATGCGAGTGTGGCCGGATCAGAGAGCGTTTATTCCAGATCACCTGGCGGCCATGCTACGGGCGCGATTGGAAGTGACGTATCGCTTGCACGCTCGCAAAGCAGTGATGGAGTCGGAACAGCCATCATAATCACTAAGAGACCAGCCAAGTATGATAGCCCAAGATATTCGTCCGCCAATTCGAGTGGCGATTGGAAAAGGTTCATGGCTAGCCAAGTGGCCTCGTTGGAACGCCATGAACCTCCAGACGGGGACTTCTCCAATGCCGTTCCTGTCAAAGAGAGTGGGCACAAGAGGGAAAGCGCCCAGATTGAAGACGACGACGTGAACATTGGCAGCATGCAAGCGCGGAACGACATCTCGAAACAGCCGCTTGGGGTTATCCTAGGAAATGCCAACGCTCAGCCGCCCTTGCACCAAGTTGGCTCACACTCAATCACGGTAGGTTCCTCTCCTGGCAGGGGGCTCAACAAACAAAATGAGAATATTCCGATGAGGCAGCCATCTGCCCGCTCGAACAAGACTTCGAACACTGGCAACGAAAATTACTCGCCCAATAACGCTCCCTGCCACTCAGGTGGCCTTGGCAAAGAAATCCCGCAGAACTCATCAGTCCCGCCAAAATCTCAGAAGTGGCTCTCCACATCGCCCAGTGCGCGCAATAGCCCTGAAAGAGCAGAACGTCTTCGCCGCTTGAAGAACAACAGCAGTACGTCGTTGCGAAAGCCACTATCTCCGAACGACAATCAAGCAAACCATAACACGGTCCTGAGGGATTATCAGGAAGAGGTCCATGGTTCGGACGACTCGGACGTAAGTCCCATGACTGCACGTTCGCAGTTAGCAGGCAACAAGCAAGTCGCCAACAACTTCCTGAGAGATCGAAGGAGCCAGATGAGGATCAGTGAAGAGAGCGGTCCTGATCCTGCTTTTCTGTGAGCTTCGTGTTGTTGAATTTCGTTCTTACTCTCAAGTATAGAATTTGCTATCACTATCAAAACAATAGTATTACGAGCAGGTCTTTGGTCTGCTTTTCTGTCTTTACTATTGGAGCAGCCACTCTGATAGCGTTACGGGCAGAACAAATTTATTACCATAAGGTGTCTCAAACCTAAACCTTCCATCGTTGGTTTTCTTTTATCCTCGTCCAGTTTGAAGTCAGTGCGTTTGTGTGAGCAATTCCTATTCATGCAGGTCGGAAAAACTAGAAAAGTCTGGCAGGGTTAGAATGCCCTTGGAAAAACGGAAAGGACTCTACTATAGCCATAGCTTTCAAAATCCATTCTAGACTATCTAGAGCCTAAAATCCATGCTTCAATTGTGTAAAGTAGATAATAGTTCTTGTACCGCGTTTGCCGCCAGCCCGACGAAATTCATCAGCTGCCTGGTCGGCTATTCTGCAGACCAACTAACTTGAGGGTCCATATTTGCACAGCTTGAGAGAATCATATTTTCCAGAAAACAATGTGAGAAAACAAGCCTCCAAGCTTCCTCTCCTTCATTGAACATGCGCCTCTGTGCGCTCACCCTCTTGCCAACAGCTGCCCTCCTCTACGCCTCCTTCACCCACGCTATCTTCGCAGATGAAGCTTACCAAACCGACTACCACCACGCTCTCCTCGGCCTTCCCCAATCCCACACAACATTCTTCCATCGGCCTTCGGCCGCTTCGAAAGCGTCCCTGCTCTATACGCTCTCGGAAAGACTCGTACTTGGTGCTGTCAATCCTAAGGATGGCGCGGTGATTTGGAGGCAGCAGCTTGCCGACCGGGCTCTTAATGAGACGGGGCCGGGGTTGCTGAAGGCTGCTGATGGTGGAGATTCGCTTGTCAGTGCCGTTGGGGGAAGGGTACAAAGTTGGGATGCTACGGATGGGAGACTGGTGTGGGAGTGGAAGGGACAGGGGATAGTCAAGGCGCTAGAGACGTCTGCGTATAGTGAAGGAGCGAAAGACGTTTTCGTACTCAATTCAGGGGAGGGTTCGAACGTTGTCAGGAAACTATCAGCTGAAAGTGGAGGAGTTTCATGGGAGTTTACAGATGGGAGGTACGGCAGAAAGAGCCCAGAAACTTTGGGTAGGAGGAGTTCTGACAGTCTACAGTGGAGATGCACCATATGCCCTGGTTCCCTCTGAGGACCGTATATACTACCTTTCATTCCATTCAGTGCTCTTAAAGGGTTTCAAGATCAAGGTGACGGAGCTCAATGCATCCTCAGGAATGCAGATCGGCCAGCCCACGCTCTTAAGCTCGGACGGCGAAGTCACATCGGAGGACTTGATCTTGCACGTTGGGGCCACTTCGGGCGTGCCTATTTTGGTATGGACGGACAAAGCGTTCAAGACCTTAAAGATCAATGTAATTGGCACGAAGCAAATTACTAGTGTGAACGTGCCATCGGGCAACGGAGACGCCGTCAAGAAGATCATTGTGCACGCCCCTCACTCTCCTACAGCCCAACCGCACTTCCTGGTCCATTGTCAGGCTGCAGAATCTCACTGGGCTGAGGTCTTCCATGTCGATCCAGCTACACGCGCGGCCAGAAAAGCGTACGACTTGCCACTCCTTGGTGGAAAGGGTGCTTTCTCCGCCAGTTCCCAAGGATCGGATGTATACTTCACAAGGCATACTGTGTTCGAAGATATCCTCTTTTCATCCGCAGGCCTAGCTCCTCTCAGCCAATGGAATGTACGTGCTAAGAATTATGTTGGCATGGTCGAGCCGCAAGACATTACCCATGCTGCCTCTGAAGTTATACCTAGAAACGGCTCAACGTTTGCCGTGAGATCAGCTCTAGCATTGTCTTCGGGACATTGGGGACTCATTCGAAACGGCGAGCCCTTCTGGGTAAGGCATGAATGTCTCTCGGGCACCATCGCGGCTGCTTTCCTTGAGATCGCTAAAGAGGAGGACTTGGCTCGCGAGCTCGAAGCAGAAAGCCAAGGCGGCCCTATTGGTGCGTATGTGCACCGTGTTAAACGCCATGTGAAGGACCTGCAATACCTGCCTGATTGGGCTGCGGCGCTTCCAAATCGACTCCTGGGGAGCTTCATGGGAGAGAAGGCAGGCTCTCAAGACCAGAGCTTACGCCGTGATAGCTTCGGCTTTCATAAGATAGTGATGCTTGCTACTGAGCGTGGAAGGCTAGCAGCTCTAGATGCAGGTGTTCAAGGCAAGGTCATCTGGAGTGTCCAAGCTGTCACTCTCAAGGCAGGTCAGAAGTGGGAAGTGTTGAGTATTGAAGCTGAAGAAGAAGACATTGCTTTGATACGTGGTAAGGGAGGAGAGTTCCTCCGTGTGGACTCGAATACTGGGAAGATTCTACAGTATCAACCCCGGGCCATGATGTCGTCACTGAGAACATCAATTTCGGTAGCCGATGCATCGGGCAAAAAGGTTCTCATAGCACTCAAGGACGATGGCTCCCTTGGAGACTTGCCCAAGGCAGACTTCCCCAAAGGGACAGTCATAGTTACAGAAGGAGACGATGGCATACTCAGAGGCTGGAGTTTGACCAAAGGTACGAAGCCTTCATTGGCATGGCAATTCCTTCCCGCCCCCGGGGAGAAAGTCCACAGTGTCAGTGCTCGGCCTTCCCACGACCCAGTTGCATCGATCGGAAAAGCCCTTGGTGACCGGAACGTCTTGTACAAGTACCTGAATCCGAACTTGCTACTGGTCACTGCCGTTGGAGTCGAAGCCTCTAAAATCACATTCTACCTTCTTGATTCCACTTCCGGTGCCGTTATCTACTCGACCACTCAGTCAGGCGTTGACACAAGCCGGCCAATAGTCTCCGCACTTGCTGAGAATTGGTTTGCCTACTCAGTTTACACGGAAACGAGCGCTGCCACGCAAGGTACGACCCAAGTTGACAAGCAAAAGCTGAAAGGCTATCAACTCGTGGTCTCAGAACTCTACGAATCACCCTATCCCAACGACCGTGGCTCACTCGGCTCATCCTCCAACTTCTCAAACATCTACCCCACAGCTGCTGACGAGGACGACATTTTCACCATACCTCACGTTATCAGCCAGACGTACTTAATCCCAGGTCCTATCTCCTCCATGTCCGTCACCTCCACCCTCCAAGGCATCACGACTCGCTCGATCCTTTGCGTCGTACCGGATCTTAAATCGATAATCTCCATATCCTGCGCATTCATCGATCCGAGGAGGCCCGTCGGTCGTGATCCTACCACATCGGAGATGGAAGAGGGATTGTTCCGATATAGTCCCACGCTGGACTTTGAGCCGAAGTGGATCATTAGTCATAAGCGAGATCTCCTGAGCGTTTCGCATATCGTTACGAGTCCATCGCTGTTGGAGAGCACTAGCTTAGTGTTCGCGTTTGGAGAAATCGACTTATTCGGCACGAGGGTAGCGAATATCGGCGCATTTGACATCTTGGGCAAGGGGTTCAGTAAGCTACAGCTTGTGCTGACAGTTGTTGCGTTGGCTGTGGGGACAATGCTTGTGGCGCCCTTTGTGAGTTATTCGGAAATGCTCAGGACCCTGCTTTCCATGGACGCCGGCTAACAAACTCACAGGTACGAAAGAAGCAGATTGATGGGACGTGGAAGGCGTGAAGTCATCGGGATGTTGCATTCATGTCTTTCCTTAATCCTACTGCATTTTGTGCTTTGGTTTGCGCCCTTCGGATGGGGTCGCTGGCGCTTTAGTTTACCCCTGCGAGAGAGTATTTATACTAGATACCCTCAGAGGTGATCTTGTTGGTAACACGTACGATCGTGTATGGTAATTGGCATTGAATTTACACTTTGAATTATTATATAGACAAGCAATAGCTATAACAAAAGAACAGGAACCTAAAGTGCTCTGGCGTAAGCATGAACGGCGCGATAGGATTGCCAGTAGGCCTGCCCTAGAGGATTCCCTTGGTCGTCTGAGCTCCTGAAAAGGTCGTTAATCTAAATTGCCATCTATCGGTTAAAGTTTTATTAGGTCGAAATATAAATTCAAGGTTCCGAATTTGTTGATGACTCGAATGGCGATGAAGTTAGGTAATCGTCGCACCTGACTAAGCCAAGCTTAGTAGTGGCCACCCGAGTGTCGCGACTAGCCGAGTGACATAAATCTTCAATATATCACCCCCTAACTTACGAAAATCACTACCCCCTTTATAATGGATTAATCTTATTCAGCTATTAAGTTAAGGATAAATAACGTTATAAACTTTATTAACGAAAATCCTAACGTCTCTACTATCTAGATTATATACGATTTCGATATTCTCTTTAAGGGTCTATAACGGCGGGTTTAAATAAATTATTTTAAAAAAATATTTATTCTTAATAATATAATCTTTACCCCGGCCTAGGAATTTATAATTATCGAGTTTATTAAGTTATATAATTTATTCGATATATTAATAAGACTACGGGTACTCCGGGGGTATATAAATTTTATTTTTAAAAAAAATTAAATTTAAAAAAGAGTTAATTAATATTAACTAACTAGATTTATTAAAAAATATTTTAAATTATATAAATATAAATAAACGTTTTTTTTAATAAATAAAAAGAATATTTATAAATCGGAGGATATACTAGGATATTTTAAATATTTTTAATATATACATTTTAAACTCGAGGTAATATATCGGCAAGTCCGGAAAAACAGTTCTATAAAATCGCTGCTTAATCGGTGCAAAATGCGCATTTTGTAGCCTTGGTAAATCTTAGCGCCAAGATTTTTAAGTTAGAGTTAAGGTCTGCGCGGGAGCGCTAAACTTAATCCTAAAAGTAACTTTATAGCCCTATAGGGCAACGCTAGTAAAAATCTAATTAAAAATTCGGAATCTAGGCTAAAAATAGATTTAGTAATATATTTATATTCTTATATGGGGGCCCTAGTCTAGATACTATAAAAAGTTAAAATTCAAAAAAAAAAAAAAAAAAGTTGCTAAATCGGTGTAATATCGCTGCTTAATCGGTGTATAATATATTTAGAATACGGGACATGAGCAGATACGCATTTCTAGTATTTTATATAATTTCGGTATAAAATACGCAAAAATCGGGGTTTCCGGACTTACCGATATAAATAATAATATATAAAATATAAATAAAATAGGCTTTAGAATTAGGGTTAGAAAAAACTATTAAATCGTCTCTATATATATAACGAAGTAATTATATATAAATAACTTTAATAATAGGGATTATATTACTATCGTTAAATATATTAATAACGGGGGAATTTCTATAATACTATTTATTATTTTAAATAGAAAATTAATTCTATATAAATAGACTAATAACGAGTTATTAAAGATTATTAAACTCGTTATTAATAATTTTAACTATTTAAATAACGTTTTAAAACTCGTATAATTATATTATTTTAAAAAATAAAACCGTAAAATCTAAAAGAGTAAATAGAGGATTTTTATTATAAACGGATTTAGATTTTATTTAATATAGGAATTCTTCTATTATATTATAAAATATAATATTCGATTATTCTAACTACCGGTTTATTCTATTTACTTTATTTAATTACTCGACGTCGGTTATTTTTAATTTTTTAAATATTATTACTAAGAAGTTTTTAATATATATATATATTAAACTAGATCTAATTTATTTAAAGCGGATTTTCTAACTCTATATTAGAAAGTTCGGATAAATATATTTAAAAAAGTAATTATTATATTAATTTAACGGGTAACTAGTTTTATCCTATATAATCCGCGCTATATTTTTATACTTCGGATTAGTATAGAGTAAAGTAGAGATCGAGGTATAATCTCTACTCTAGTTTAATATAGGGATCTATTAGCGTAGAGCCTAAAATAAAATAAAATAAAATAAGATTTTATTAAGAGATCTCTACTACGTTAAAACGGATTTCTAATAATTATTATAATAACTCTAAGGACGTATTATAACTACTACTACTTTTATAAATATATATATTTATAGTTACTACTATCTCTATAGATATATATATTTATAACTACTATTACTTCTATAAATATACGTATATTTATAGCTACTACTATTACTACTTTTATAAATATATATATTTATAGCTATTACTACCTCTATAGATATATATATTTATAACTACTATTATCTCTATAAATATATATATTTATAGTTACTACTACCCCTATAAATATACGTATTTATAGAATAAATACTCGGATTTATAATTATTTAAATTAATATTAAAATTAAAATTATTATTAATTTAAAATTAAATATAACCGGAGGTTTTATTAAAAATATAATTTAATTCGTTTATTTTAAAATTAAAGGGACGCTTAAATAATAATTTAATTTAAAATTTAAAATTAACTCTTTTTAAATATAAATTAATATATTTTAATATTAATATCTTTCTTTAAATTTAATATTTTATTTTAAAGAATATTTCGATTTAAAATTAATTAAAAAGTAAAGAGTAAAGAATAATATTAAATATTAATTATAATAATTATTATAATAATCGTCTCTTTATAATATAATTTATAATATATCTTATTATTAATCTATAATGGGGGTAGTAGTAGTTATGAGTATATATATCTACTATAGGGGTAGTAGTAGCCATAAGTGCGCGTATCTATAGAGGCAGTAGCAGCTATGAGTGCGCGTATCTATAGGGGTAGTAGTAGCCATGAGTGCGCGTATCTATAGGGGCAGTAACAGCCATGAGTACGTATATCTATAGAGGCAGCAGTAGCTATGAGTACGCGTATCTATGGGGGCAGTAGTAGCTATAAGTGCGTATATCTATGAGGGCAGTAGTAGCCATAAGTGCGTATATCTATGGGGGCAGTAGCAGTAGCAGTCATGAGTGCGCGTATATCTATGGGGGCAGTAGCAGCCATGAGTACACATATCTATAGGGGCAGTAGTAGCCATGAGTGCGTATATCTATAGGGGCAGCAGCAGCAGCAGCAGCAGTAACCATAAGTGCGCGTATATCTATAGGGGTAGCAGTAGCTATGAGTACGTATATCTATGAGGGCAGTAGTAGCTATGAGTGCGCGCATCTATAAGGGTAGTAGCAGCCATAAGTGCGCGTATCTATAGGGGTAGTAGTAGTTATAATACGTCCCTAAGGCTATTATCTTGGCGTAGTAAAGATCCCTCGGTAAATCCCCACCCTACCCTACTAGTAAGAATATAGTGTCAACGAAACAAGATACGTAAGAATTATAATATTAACGAAATAAAATAGTAGTTAAGATTTAATCTTAATATATTATATATTACTTCTTCTATCTAGCGGTACGAATAAATTATTATCTTATATTAAGGTATTAGCTCTTATATTAAGGTACTAGTAATTATAATAATTATTTTTATAAATAAAGACTTTATATCCTCGAGGCCTCGAAATAAAAGTATAAACGAGAATAAATATTATAATTATTAATATAGTTTATTCTTTATTACCTCGATTTAGAATTATTATAAATATACCGTATTAATAAAAAGACGACGACGTTTTTATTTAAAGTCGTCGAGACGGAGATTAATTATTAAGTTATAAATACTAAATAGAGGAGTATCCGTAATTTTTAATATATTTATTATAGTACCTAGTTAAGGTTCTTAGTTATCGGTAATTAAAATACTAGTAATAAAACGTTCGTTATAATCGATAGTAGTCGTAGTAATTTATATAACTTTATTATCGGTAATAACTTCGATAATAATACGATCGTTATAATCTAAAATAATCTGCGCGGTTATACCGAATTAATTATATAATTTATCGCTCTCTTTAATAAGTTTACCGTTTAATACGATATCGGTAGTTATTTATTATTTAAATTTCTCTCGATTACGTACTCGTTCTAAAGCCGGATATCTCTTAATTAACGAGTTTATACTTATATTAATATTAGTTAAAAGATTATTAACGAAATCTTTAATACCGTTAATATTTTTAACTCTTTAGATTAATTTTACCTATTTACTTCTAACTAATTAATCTTTAAGTATTTCGATTTCTACGGAATTAAAAAAACCCCGTAGTAAATAATCGACCTTATATTAATTTAAGAGGCGGGTACGATATTAAATAAAAATAATATAAAAGATTTCTAAAATTAATAAAACGCGGATTATTTTATTATTAACTTTAATAATAAGGCCTTCTAAAAAATCCACGTAATTATATAAAATAGTATTATTATTTTCTAGGAGGTTATTTCTGGCTACTAGCGCGTTTATATAATTTTCGGATTTAACGAATATTTCTTTAATAATTTTAACTAGGGATTCTCTTTTAATATTATCGCTTAAATCCTCCGATGATATAAAAATATTCTTAATCTCCTCTTTTATTTTTAACGGCTTAGTTTATTTATTAGATTTTATTTTCTTCGAGCGCTTTATTTTTAAACTAGTTATATTCGCTCCCGTAGCCTTAAATAAGAAAACTTATTTTATTATACTCTTTTTATTTATAGTAGGGCTAGTATAGTACGTATTATTTATTATAAAAAGTAGTTCTTCGACGTCCGTAGTAAATTAAATATTTAGGTAAAGAGTAATACTTCCCGATTAATAATATATTAACTCCGTAATCTAATTCTTATTAATTTACGATAACGTAGAACTATCTTTTATTAAAGGCGGTACGATCGTTAGCGATTTACTCGTTATCGTAGAAATATTTATTATTATTTATATTAAAGGGGCTTTTTTCGTATTTAAATTAATTAAGATTTTATCCCGCTTAATCTTCTCCGTTACGCGCTTTACTCTTTTTTATTTAAAGTTTTTAAATATAATAAAAGAAGAAATAATTTATTTAAAAATATTAATTATAAAGAAAGTCGAAGTTTAAGATATAATTTAAAGTATAGTTAAGAAATCTTCTTTACCGATTTCGATTTATTATTTTATAACCGTAGGTACTATAATTTTCCTATTTATTTATTTCTTCGAGGGTATAGATAAGGTAGCCGTAATTTTCTACTTTAAAAAATTTACGACTTTAACTTCGGTGGCGACTTTTATTTTAAATATTTCTTTAGTTTTATTTAATTCTTCTAGTTATATAACTAGGTCGTTGAATATTTACGTAATTTTAATACGTTTCTTCTAACGTTCCTACGCCTCGATATTAAATAATTTAATATTAACTAGCTAAGAATTATTATTATCGATTAATTTTACGAGGGAGGTTATCTTTAAAATCGATTTCTTTAATAGGAATAATTTCGTTATTAATTCCTTTAAAGATTTCTTCGAAACCGAAAGTTTTTTTTCCGCTTCGGACTCGCTCTCGTCGCTTTCGTTATTTTTATTAAGTTTTTTAAATATCGATTTCTCTTATATTAAAGATTTCTTCGAAGTCGTAAACTTCGTTACCTTCGGGTCTTTTTTATTTAGTTTCTTCGACGACGTCGAGAGCTCCTTTACTCTCGTTATCTCGTCCGCCGAGAGATAATTATATCTTTCTACGAAAATATATCGGCTATATTTCCCCTCTTTTATTAAAATTAATTAATTTAGTTTCTATAATAAATTCCCTTTATCCCCGTATAATTAAGCGTAATTAAAAATAATCGCGTATTTTATATAATTATTCTTTATTAATTATATCGTAACTAGTTACCCGTTATTTATTTATTTAAATTATAAGTTATTTCTTAAATTAAATACCTTTAGCTAGTTCTTAAATCGCGTATTTAAAAAAATCTTATTATATTAAATAATTAGCCCGGTTTATAATAAAGAAAGATATTTACCCGTTAATAACTAGGTGTCTTTATTTTCCGTTATATTATATACGGGTTTATTATATAGTAAATTCTTAACTTTTTCGTTATCGACTTTATCGTCGATTTTGTCTTTAATAATTTACTCGTCGTTTATTTTATTATTTTATTTAGAAGTAAAAGCGCTAGACTTTTTATTCTTATTATTATTTATTATTTTAGTTCGTTTAATTTTAGTTATTTTCGTTATCTTCTTTATTTTTATTTAATTAATCTTTAAAACTAGCTTCTTCGTAGTCTTTCCCGAATATAATTTAATTATATTATAATTAAAAACTTATTAGAACGAAGATATTGTATTATACTCGATAAAGGCGAGCGATATAAATAAATAATTAATTTTAAAATTAAAAAAGAAAAGATATATTAATATTATTTAGTATATAAGATACTATAACTAAATAATACGATAACGGTAGTATTTATTAATCGTATCGAGCGAGAAAAAAACGATTTATTATTATTTAAATAAATTAGAAATATCGTATTAACGTAGCGGGGTTATTAAGAAATTCGTTATTATTAAATAATAAAATTATCGTCGCGTAATAAAGCGAAAATAAAATAAAGATTAATAAATAAATAAAGTAATATCGTCCTTTAAACTACCTACGTAATTTATAACGATTTTATATTATAGTTATTAATTACGCCCTCTACGTTTTTAAGATTTTAATTATTATATTATATATTCTAATAAGGCCCCTAGCCCTTTTATTTAATTAAATATTATATTATTAATTTTTTTCTTTATTTTAAAAACTTCTTTATTCTTTTATCTAAAATACGTTTTATTTTAAAATAATTATTTATACCTTTATTATTATTATCGAGAATAATAACTTACCCGATCTTTTAAAGACGGTTATATAAATCCCCTTTTAACGAAATAAGTTCTAAGGCGGCGACCGAAATAACGGGGTAAATATTTATTATCGGCGGTAACTTTAATTTATAAATTAAACTATTTATTCGTTTTAAAATTTTAAACGGGCTAGCTCTTTAATTCGAAAATTTATAATTCTCTAAACCCGGGATCTTATAATCTTTATATAATTTTAAAAAGATTATATCCTCTTCTTATATTATTAAGGGTATATATTTATTATTATATCGAAATTTAATATTAATCGTTACGAACGAAATCGCGTTAACGGCTTCCTTTCGGTTAACGGTTCTAATATCGGTAAAATTTATTCTTTTTATTATATCTTAAACTAAAATTTTATTATTAAACTTTATACCGTAGATAATTTCATTTAATAAAAACGTCGTTATTAAACTCAAAGAATTATTTATAATAGATTATAAAGTAGTTACGAATTTATTTTATAAACTATTAAAATAGTATATTAAATAAAATTATAATATTATTTTTATAATCTAATTTATCCGTTCCGATTAACCGTTAAATTAAAAATAGTAGGTAATAAAAATTATTAATTTAGTTTTTAATATTTTAAAGATTACTTTCTATAAATTTAAAAGAAACTTAAGGTCTTTATTAAAAATAATCGCCTTTAGAATTTCTTAATCGGTAAAGGCGAGAAATAGCGCGTTTATTTATTCTTCGGCGTTAAACGTATCTTTCCTTAAAACCGTAGTAACTACTTTCGAGAATTTATAAATAATAATTATTAAATAATTATATTCGTTTATAAATATAGGGAGCGCTATAATAAAATCGATAATAATATAATAATAAATCTTTAGCTCTATTAAAATTAATTTTAAAATACTATATAATATATACCTCTTTATTTAATTAAATTAATATTAAAGATAGTATAAAATATAGTATTTAAATCTTCGAGTTAAATACCGTATATAATAATTATCGACGATATTCTCGTATATTTTATAAAATCCTATATAATTTCGCTTATTATACGCGAGTTCGAAAATATTCTATTCTATTAATTTCGGGATATATAGGTATTCTTTATTAATATAATCGTCTTTATATTATATAAATAAGTCTTTAAAAAGGAAAGGAATATTAATATTAATTATATCGACTTTATCCGTAGACCCTAGGGCTTCCTTTTTAAGTTTATTCTTTTTATATATAAAGAAAGTTATTACCTTTAATTATTTCTTATCTTTAGAATATACCTTTTATAATTTAAGGCGGTATTTAAAAGATATTTTAATTAAGGTAAAATAAAAAGCGAAGATATTATCTAAAATACCGGGATCTTTAATATCGAGATATTCTTTTTTATTAAAGAGGCGAGATAATATATTTAATATAATATTTTATTTTCCTAGATATTAACGAATATCGAGATCGTATTATAATATATATTAAGAAATTTATATTAACCGTAGGTTTATCCTATTAAAAGAGGACGACGATAATATTATTTATCGGGTAATATTAATAATTACCGAGTAATTAATAAAGATAATAATTTTCTTTATCGGGATTTATATAAATAGGTATAAAATCTTCTTTAATATTTAAATTAAACTTATTACTTCTAATTCCGTAGGCTAATAGCGCGACTCCGTAGGATTAAATAATTTAAATAAAAATAGAATTAGTTATATATTAATATAGGGGAAATTATTACCTTAAGGATCTTTTTAAATATAATATACTATCGCGCTAATTCCGTACGACTTTAATATATTAATATTAATATATAATTAACAAGTTAAATCTTGATAATATAAATAGGTTTTAAAGGTAAATACCTTTTATAATAATTTAAAAAAAATTAATTCCTCTTTTATAGGCACGAAGTAAATTTTTCTAGAATAAATCTTTCGTGTATTCCCGCCCTACGACGGCGAGCCCTTTAATAATTAGGTTTTCCGGCGTTAAAATAACTTAATAATTTAAACGAAGTATTTAATATTATTTCGTAATTAATTTATTATTCCGATATATATTTCTAAAGCCTATAGTATATTTAGGAAACGAAGTTCTTTAATTATTATAATTCTTTCTTTAATAATAATTAAATCTAACTTATCTACTTTTTAGCCTAGAAGTATAACGGAGGGGTAAATTAAAAAGGATTTTTTAAATTTAAACGAGATTTTAAGACCTATAAATAAAGCGAAGATAATTATAAAATATTCGATATACTTGGAATAAAACTGTAAGAAAATTATAATATTATCGACTTAGTATCTCGCGAATACTCTATACGGGCGAAGAAAAGTATTTATTTTATATTAAATATACGGAATTAACCCTTTTTATTTTATTATTATAACGTTATAATACTCCGAACCACGGTAAGAAATTACTATAAACTTATAACGATTATCTCTTTTAATTAAAAAGAGATAAAATTATTTATTATAATTAATAATACTTATATAAATATACCTTTATATTAACGAAATAATATCGCTTTAAAGCGGAAGAGGGTAGTTATTAAAAATAATAATTTTATTTAAATTACGAATATCGACTATAATTTTACCCTTCCGTATCGGCGTTCTCTCGGGGCCTTTATATACCGTCCGCTATATAATAAAAATAAAGAAAGCGAATAAAGAAGGCTCGGTAAACTACGATATTTTTCTTTATTAATATATTTTATCGAATTTCTCGTTTATTAAAGTTTTTATATCGGGGTTTAATAAATAAATCTTATAATTAAATTTCGTATTAAACGATTACTAGTCCGTAGTAAACGGAATCGATAATTATTTAAATTCGGGTAGGTTAATTATATCTTTTATATTTTCTTAAATACGAGGGTATTACTTTATAATCTCTTTAATCGCGGTAATATCGGAGTTATTACTATAAATTATAATTTTATTCGGTAGTTTCGTTTTTATAAAAGGATCGACCTTAGGCCTCGAGATTAATTTTAGATTATAAAAGTTAATAAGGCGTAATACGATTATATTATCCTCGTAAGTTTTCGCCGTAAGGGAATAATTATTTAAATCGATAAAATATACTTCTTCTACCTCGTATTCTATAATTAATTTTATTCGTTAACGACGAGGAATAATAAGAGGCGTATTCCCCTCGTTACGAATATTAATAAAATTAATTATTAAATTTATAAAATAAATATAAACTCCTTTTATTTATAGTTTAAATAGGAAGTCTTAGTCTAGTAATTATAATTTCCCTTTTAACGAGATTACTACCGTTAATATAATTTATACTAGAACTATTTAGCGGCGCTTTAACTATATAATATATCGGATCTTTATATTATCTTTAATTATAAATTAAATAGGGATCGTAATATCTTTATAGTTACCTAAAATTATTTAATTATTAAGGAGGTCGATAACGGTCTTCTCCTAGCCTAGGATATTTATACCGATAAATATATTAATTTTAAGATTATCGATAATATAGAAGTCTCTAGTAATTTTAACTATTACTTTTATATTATCCTTCGTTTTTCCGTCTATATAGAATATAATTAAAGTTTATTTTATAATTAAATAATAGTTCGAGCCGATACCTCTTAAGGTAATAACTTTATTATAAGTTTATAACTAAACACCGGGGATTCGTTACGTAATAAATACTTTATCGATTATATTTATCGGATACCTAGTATTAAAATATCTTAATTCTCGAATAATATTTAGGGTAAGGTTTATTTAGCCGGTAAAATAATATTATATACGAAATATTATCCCGTTAATTAGTGAAGGCGGAGTAATAGATTCGATTATTAATCTACCTTTTTATAGAGGGGAAGATTTAGGAGTTATCGATTTTAATATTATTATAATCTCTAGGACTAAAATCTTCGGAGTAATATTTAATTTAATATTCTTAAATTTTATAAGGGTAGGATTAATTACTTTTTAAATATTTATCGAGTATATATATTTCCTTTCTTTTAAATATATATATAAAAGATTATTCGATAAGAAGTTAGACTTATAGTTTTTATAAACGGGATATTAATTTATTTTCCCCGTAGAAATATAATACGTAATTAAAACGAACTTAATATTAACGTTTTTATTAACGCTTTATTCTTCGTTTATAACGCTCTCCTTAATATTATAATAACTTTTATCGGCGTTTATATAATAATTATAATAATCTATCGGCGGAGTTTCGGGAGAGTCGAAATAATTATCGATAAATCTAAAGAAAATACCGTAATCCGTATTCTCGTTATTAAGATTATTATATAATTTATTAAAGTAAATAGGCTATATCTATACTTAATTACCGAAAATATTATATAGTCTCGGCGGGTAGTATAAGTATACCCTACGGTTTTTATAATTTTAATTATTATAGTTTTAGTTCCCGTAACCCCGATTTTTAACGAATAAATTTTAATTAAACTAAGCGTTTCCGGTAGTAATTATAAATAGTTATTTTAATAATAATAGAGTATTTTTTAAAAGTTTTTACGGGGGAGGCTTTTAAACTTATTATAATTATTACTACTATTATATTTAAGATATAATCTACCGATTTTAAAAATAAACCGGTTAATTATAAATATTAATATAAGAGAAAGAAGGTCTAGCTATCTATTAATATAGAAAAAAACGAGAATTATAAAGATTCGGTTTTATAGTAAATAGTTTTTATTTTTAAAAATCTTAAGACTAAGGACCTTAAAGTATTTAAAAATCTTAAGATTAAAAAGATCGATACTACTATTAAGGCCGATAAAGTATTAAATTATAATATTTACTTTACCGTTATAACGACTATTTATTCTTAAATAATTATTTATCCTTTTTTATATCGCGATTCTTTTTTTACTCTTTAATTTTCTTTCGATAATTTTTATAGCCTTCTTTATTCTTTTAGGTTTATATCCTATACTATATCTCCTTCCTACTCTTAAGTTATTCGATAAATTATTTAATCGAAATATCGTTCGTTAGAGGAGGGATAATAACCTAGAAATTAATATCGAGGTAATTCTACGCTTATATAACCTATATATACTCTTCGGTAATACCGGTTTAAACGGCGTATTTAGCTACGTTCTAGACGTAGATAAATAAATTATTTCGTTTAATCGTATTCTTCGATATATATAATTAGCGACTAAACTCTTCTAGAGCTATAAATATTATAATTTTAAAATAATTTTATAATCTAGTAATTTAGCGTTATAAATTATTCGGTAGTTATATTATTATATCTTTTTTATCTTAGGAAAGGATTTTAAATTATTAATTTATAACGGTACCGCGGAAGTAATTATTTAGATTTCTCTTTACTATATCTTTATCTTTTATTATAACGAAATTTTAAACTTTATTATAGAAGGTATAGACCTCTTTAAATATTAATTTCTTAGAGTTAAAAACGATATTACCGGCGCCCTATAACTCTAGGTAATTTAAATAAAAGAAATCTAATTCGCCGGTATAGAAATACTTAACTTATTACTATATTTATTAAATATACCTATCTTTACTAGTTAGCTCTTACGGCCTAGTAGGTCCCGGAGGCCCTTTAAAAACTTAACCCTAATTTTATAAAATAACTTTAATAATATCTAGTATAATAGATCGTATAGCCTAGATTATAATATTATATAAATTTAAATCGATTTTTACTAGCGGAGGCGGTATTCGTAGTTAGTTTATAATTTCTTATTCCTATTAAGATTAAGGATTAAATAAAGTAAATTAGTTTTCTTTAAAGTTATTAAAATCTTTTTAATTTTATTTTAAGAAACTAGACTAGTCTTTATTATTATTAACTATATTCTCGGTTTAATTAAAAAGAATCCTTCGTATAACGTCGTCCGTAGTAAAAATTAATTTTTATAAAAGGAATTAAAATATCGATTTTCTCGGAGTTAGTTAAATTATAAATTTAACTAAATTAAAAATTAAAGAAAAGGACGTAGTTAGAAGAGAATAAATAAAAGTAATTAAAATCCGGTCTTTAACCCTTCTTTAAGAACAAAGTAATTAAAGATTTAAAATCTCCTCGTTTCTTTCTTTTTAATCGTTAAAGTATACCGAATCGGTATAGTATTTAACGCCTTTAACGAAAGCCGTTAATACTTCCGTAATTAAAAAAGAATACGTTTAAGAAATCGGAAATATAAAAGGGTTTTTTTCTACGGAACCTTCTTCTTCTTAAATATTAATAAAGGTAGAATATCCTTTTTTTATAAATAACTCGTTATTTTTTAATATATCTAATAAAGAATCGTACTAGTCGATAATAAAAAGAACTACTTCTTAAATTAATCTACTAATATTCTTATTATATTACTCGAAATACTTTTTCGAAAACGTAAATAATTAAAATACTAGAGAGATAATAAGATTTAATAAAAACGGTTTCTTTACCTCCGCGTAGCTTATAGGTAGAGAAAATAGAATAAATTATATATATTTATAAAGATCTTCTACCGGTATATAGTTCGAAAACTTATTTATATAGTATTAAAGATTTAAACCTCGATTATATAAATTAGAAATAACGAAGTAAAAGATAAAAAATAAAGAATTAAAAAGAAATTTTTAGGGTTCCTACTTTAACGCGGGGAAAACCTATTAATTTCGCTATAATTCTTAATAAAGTAAATACTACTTCTCCGCTTTTAAGTAAATATAGGCTTTAAATTATAAGAAAAGTAAACTCCGCTTTTAACTCCGTAATTCCGGCGCGATTTAATTTTCTTAATAATTAATTACGATTAAACCGAGATATTTAAGAAAAGGTAAGGATTTTCTATATAAACGAAAATAATAATATACGGTATAAACGGCGGCGACGCTTTAATTTAATATAGATCGTTCTCTACGCCTACGGCCGAAATATAGAGTACTCTATATAACCGGGGTATAAATATTCCTTTAAGTTTATAAAACGCGTTTATAAATTAATTTATATAACTATAGAAACTTAATATAATAACTCGATTATTAAGATTTAGGGTAGGCGTAACTAGCGTAAAGAAACACCACTATTATATATAAGAGTTAAGACGAAAACGAAGCGGCTCGCTTCGTTCGTCGTCGTAGAACGTTAACGGTTAAAGGGTTAATACTAATATTATAACTAGTAGTAGATACGAGGACGAATTATAGTTAATTTATAGTCCTATAGAATAATTCGACCTATATAAGAGAATTATAGTGCGGATAATAATTATATCTTCGAGATATTAGTAGAGGATTTAGTATTTTATAATTAATATTTTAAGGGCTAGTAGCCGGTCTCTTTTTATTTATAAATAGAATTCGATTAAGTCCGTTACTACTAAATAGTAAAAATATAATATTAACGAAATAAGATACGTAAGAATTATAGTATTAACGAAATAAAATAGTAGTCAAGATTCAGTCTTAATATATTATATATTACTTCTTCTATTTAACGGTACGAATAAATTACTATCTTATATTAAGGTATTAACTCTTATATTAAGGTACTAGTAATTATAATACCTACCCTAACTTAGGGTAAAGATCGAACCGCGATCTCTACTCTACGCTCTACTTTACTCTATTTTATCCTAGTATTCCCTCTAGGGATCCCTACGTTAATCCGAAGCGTACGTATTTTAGATATATTATCGGAATATTAATAATAAATAACCCGGCTAGTAATACTAGAAGTTAATAAATTATTTTTTATTTAATATACTCTATATACCGCTAAAAACCTAATTAAATATAATTATATACTAGAGAAAAATATTAAAAAATATAATTTTATTAAATATTTATTTATACCGATTCGTTAGTCTATAAAGAGTAGTATTATTATAATATAATAATTATATTAATTAACCCTAGAGTTTAAAGATAATAATAAAATATAAATCGAGAAAATTATATATAAATCGTAATTTAATATAATTTACTAGAAGGGGGACTAGGTTATTATTAAATATATAAAATATATAAATATAAAGAGGGAGTTAAATAAACGAATAAAAACTATTTAAACTATTAAATAAATTTAAAAATAATTAATAAAAATCGATACCGTAGTTAGGAAAAAGTTTTAAAATATTAAATAAAACGCCTAAATCCGTTAAGATAAGAGAAATAAAGTTTATAACTTTTTTTAGAATATTTAATATAAGCGTTAGTTAACTAGTAATAAAAGTAGGAAATAAATAGTATTTATACGTTACTCGGCTAGTCGCGATACTCGGGTGGCCACTACTAAGCTTGGCTTAGTCAGGTGCGACGATTAAGGCTTCGAGTTTCAAGGGGGTGGCATAACCCCTTGTCGGTCCAGCCCTATCGCCTAGCACCACAGAAATCATGTACACAGCATACTCCATTAATCAATTGATCTATTAATTATCACTCAATAGTGAAGCCTCGTACGCTGTTACCAGATCCGAAATCGTCCAGATATAGACGGTCTGCAAGCAGATACCCTCCCCAAGACATGATTTTTCGCGATTTCTGTGGTGCTAGGCGATAGGGCTGGACCGGCAAGGGGTTATGCCACCCCCTGTGGTGTGTGAATCCGTATAATAATCGGAAGATCTGGTGGTCGCTTCGTCGCTCAGTCCGATATAAGGAAGGGTCTACTACCGCGTCCTCCTCGTGGGCGGCAGTATTTCCCGCATGCACAATATTGGGTTCAATAGGTGTGGAATGAGATTGACCACGCATTTCGAGCTGCATTCCAACGCAATTCGTGCTGTCGAAGGAGCTTCTTGTGGGGTCAGACACCAATCGCAAAGGGGATTCTCACCCTCTATGAAGCCCTATCCCGCGGAACTTGAGCCAGCAAATCATCCGAAGCATCTTCAACAAATCATAACTCGGACTCCACATCTACGAAAGCGTGGCCGGCGTAGATTATGCGTGCTCTTTAGTCTTTTCCATTTCCTTGACCTTCTCCTTGAACAATTGCTCGGCGCCGAGCCACACTGGATTTGTCGACCTATTCTTCAACTCGAGTAGGCTTGGCAACAGTGCCTCGCTGAATGCCTCGGAGCCTCTATTCAACGGTGAGCTCTATTTGAAGGTGCAGGAGTAGGATAGAAGCAACATACCTCGTGGCAACAGAGAAGGCAGATGGTCGATTGTGATATAGGACAGTGGGGGTCTTGAAAACTCGTGGAGTTGTATCGTTGGGCTGTTAAAATGGGTTGGTTGGTCGCAGAATGGGATCGGGCTTTTGGGATTCGTTGTATCACCTGGAAAATCGAATGAGCTAGTCTATTTCAACGTTCTCAGGTAAACCTACAGGAAACATCACAGACAACGCTCAGTCGTCTCTTGCCTTCATGGAGGAATTCTTTCGTGATGAATTTGGGAACATCCGCGGACAGGTATATACAATTTATGAAAATCTGACAATGTTAGCATAAATAGATGAGATGTCCACAATACGATACGCACGTCTGATTCTCGAATTGCAAGAAAAGGCCCGCCTGGTCTCGTCTGATCCAAATCCCACTGCAGCAAGCGATCTTCGGGCATTCCAACAGCCCTGCAAAGATTCAAGGCGCCTCTACCGCAGCGTCCCAAAGTTCCAATAACGAGCACTCGTGGGTATTCGCCATTCGTCTTTGCGAGACCTTTTTCAAGCTCTGCCTTGACTTCCTTGATGAGATGCGTCTCATTTTAATACGGCGTTTTCGCAGGAAGAGGTTTATTAGAATCCCCTTCATGTTCAAGCTGCCATGACCAATCCCTGATGGCGAGGGCTGAAGATCACACCTTCGCAGTTAGCAATGGCGTCGTCAAGAAAAGCTCTCAATAACCAATCCCTGGGCATATTCAGGTACACCCGACGACTGATATGAAGCTTAAAAGTGTGGGCTGGAGCACACCTGCCGGCACCACAGTATCCCGCACTTTCGCCAAACGCAGCTACACGTCTACGCTTCTGGTCTAAGTAGCGAAATCAGCCACCGGGATTTGATTTGCTTGTGAGTCATAAGACCGGAGACGTTTTTTACCTTCGAGATATTCGAGATCGTACAACATTCCACCTCCATCAACGAACCGCTGAAGCACATTTTGCCAACCACTCTGACTTTTGTAGCACTGTGAATTTTCGAAGTCAGTGCTTTGATTTCTGCTCAAGGCAAATGAGTCAAGAGGAATGTTGTAACCCGCGCATGGCGCGACTTAGGGTCAAACGACTCTGAAATATCGCGTACATGTGCGGACTGTATGTGCGTACTGAAGATCTCAGGTCAGCGTTGATAAATGAAAGGATAAATCAAAGTAAGTACTGTTTCAGAGAAACTGTGCGAAGAGCTTGTCAACTTCTATTTCTTGCAAGATAGACTCGAGCTCATACAGTCTTTTGCGGCAAGCTCCTTTAGCCCCAGTATCAAATGACCAGACTCAGCGTTCGCCCATGAGCCTGTCGGCACCATGGTAACACCGGGGACATCCACATATTCCATGTCATCGAAGATGCGTTCGCGGCTCGACTCCACAATGATCTTGAAGCCGTTATCGATGAGCTGGCGCGCCGTAGAGGGGGTCACTGCGTTCGCGAATGTTAGGAGATGACCATTTGTCGTAGCGGGAGGTTTCGACTTACATGCTGAACGGTGTTCGAGCGACTTGTCCTCACTCCTCTATCCCATCAGCAAGGGGTCTTTCAGGGCATGAGCTTCAACTTACAAGATGGAGGGTGATTGGCGCCATTAGCGTATCTAGAAGGTATAGGAGGGGCAAGATTGTATTGCTGAACTTGTAGGAATTGCACAGCTAAATACTCGAAGCTATAGACTATGCCAAGGTGTCAGGGAATGTGACCTCGAATATGCCTCAACCTAATGTATCCGGCGCCGCGGTACAAACTCACCTTTTCTGGCGACCACGGTGCGATTTCCGACTATTGCCCTGTTGCGCAGCTAGTGTTCAGCTGCCGAATGACTCGTTACCGGACTGTAGCGGTGAATTCATACTAGCCGGAGTTACGACGATCAGAAGCAGTTAAGGCGTTGTTGGGATCGTGAGTGCTGCAGCGTGTATCATCCTATCTGTAACTGAATTCTGACCCCTTGATCTTAGAATACGAATACTGCCTAAACGAACATGACGACCGCCCTAACAGTCTTGAACGAATTTTTCTTTTCGTTCATCACCCAGAATATTACGTCCACAAGCAGAATCCAGTCCAAGCTTCCATTCAGGACCAAGTAATCATCGTTGCAGCGTCGTTATCTGGAGTTGAGGTAGTTCGAGATTTCTTTCGAGACGGAGCATCGGCTCTCCAGCGCCTTGAGCAGCTGCAACTGGACTCAAGCTCTCCGGGTAGTTTCTGGCAAAATTCTCGTCATTCTAAACGGAATATTCGGCGTCTTCAGATACAAACACTTGCGGAGAAGTTTTTTAGACTGGGGTACCCCTCTGGAAAAGATTCCGAAGAGGCATTTGAAACTCTCCCGGAATCGTTCGAGGCAAATTTGGGTATAGTTTGAGACAAATGGTCTTTCACATGTTTTGTCAGCGACTTTCTCGCTCACAAAAGATGTATAAATTTAATACGATTGCAGATTTTGTCGAAAGTCGAAATGCAGTTGTTCCAATCGATGTTCTGGATGCTCAAGACCCCTTCCGGCCGATTACGGCCCCCGTTTCTGGAAAGCAAGACCAAACCATGACGTTGCAAGGGAGTTTAGATCATGCCGAGTTCAACTTATGGTACTAAACACCGTTATTCCATTCCGCAGGTTGGCAATATTCCTTGGAAACGCCCTGCTGCTGGCGTTTTGAAAGTCGATGTTCCACAAGGAATGGGTTCCGGAGCACAACCATCCTGTGTCACAAATCTGGCTCCAGGGAACGGAAGCAGTGATATCTTACCATCCAAACTCAACGCAGAGAGCGACATTTGGTCCCTAATTATGTCTGGAGCTACGCCGGAAATAGAATTTCCTAAACCATCTCGGCTCGCTTCCTTAAAACATCCCTCTGCTACACGGACTTCTCAGGCTAAGTTGTAGTACGTCCAATATCCTAGTGAAGCCTTGAGACTGCCACGCTGCTGCCAGATATGTGGGCAGTTCACTACACCAGATAAGGACGCTCGCTTTTGGAGCCAAAGTAAGGAAGTATACGGGGCGAGGCAATCAAAATGCTTGTTGATATCCTGCTGTAGTAAAACTCGGTAGATGATTCCCGTGGATAGGAATGTTTCCTGGATTAAAGGGAGTATGAAGTATTCGTCCGCCAGAACGAAGCACGGTGGTCATCTGAGACCAGGTATCGAAAGTCATCTCCTCCCTGCGGACCCAGGCCCGTACTGGCTGCCTGAGTCTGTGAGAACAAAGCATCTTTCGTGGTGAAGAACGGCGAGAAGAGCCCCGCCCAAGGTGGACCAAAGACAACCCCCCATCCTTCTACGCAAGAGCGTGCCATTGCACATGCCACTGTGGAGGGAGAAGGACTTCCTTCATACTGGAAGATCCCGGGATCTCATGGAAAACGAGGAGAATGTTGAGGGCCAGACAGTGTGGGTAATAACGTTGACATCGTAGCAATGCGTACTTTCCGATTCGACCTTATAAATGTTTTTGTTGAGGATTGGCGACAACGGGATAATGTCTGCCCATTCCATGCATCGTTTTTGAAGAAGATAATGGCTTCTTTTCTGAAACCGAGCTACCCAGACAGCCAATATACCTAGATCAGTGTAGTGGCTCCCCATGAGGAGGCCTCACAGTGAGCCTTAGTAGTAAAAGTGTACATATAGGTGGTCGGGAACAGGGGCCATGCTAAACGTGCGATTACTACAGTTCTTGTTTGGCCTTATAGTGCAGTAGAAGCCCCGACCCTACAATATTTACGATCAAGGTATAGTAGGGAAAATAATAACCCCGATTCATAAACAAAGTATAGTATAGAAAACTTACTTCGAAGACATAAAGTAATAACAAGATATAGGAAAAGAAAGAAAGAATCATTATATTTCTATTTATAAATACGTAACTTGTAAGTAAATTAATAATATTTATACAAAACTCAAATTTTTCGTAGTTTTAAACGACTCGATTATTAATATAAAAAAAATATCTTTTATTTAATATATTAGATAAAAACCCGTACTAATTATATATATTAATAGAAAGACTATCTCTTAATATTTACGAATATTAATTAATTTAATAAATTAAATACTAGATTTATAAATTAAATAAAGTACTAAATAAGTTGTAATAAGAAAACCCTTGATACTAAATAGAACTTTTAAAATCTAGTTACTTTAGTAGTAAAATATTAGTAGTGTGAAAGATATTGATTATCTATGAAGGTTTTGGCCCTGATAAGCCAGAATCCAGTCAAGGCGCCAGTTCTATCATGGAAGTACCGAGGCTCAAACTGATAATACTTAGGACAAAGTCCCCCCCGTGACAAGAACAACCAAAAGAAAGAGGTCCTACCCGTATTCGAAACGGGGTCGCTGGAATCAGAATCCAAAGTCTAAGATAAATTAGGATAATTAATCCATGAAAGTAAGTAGAAATCCGACATACGCTGACCACTACACCATAGAACCATTACGAATCCAGGCTACTATTTCCATATGTATTATAGCGGAAATGATTCCAAAACCGCAAGTCTTGCTTATTTCTCGTCAAAACGTCTAGGCAGCATAATACAGATACAGGCAACTAAAGCCGGGACCAAACGCTGCCTATTCGTGCTCCTGACAGCTCCGGGCTCAGCTAGAATAGGGTTCCTGCCCCTCCCCTGCTCTCGAGGGTCCCCTTCGAGGCGGTTGCGGTCTCCCTTGCTAATCCGTCGATGCTCTTAAAGTAGCCCTGCTCCCTTGCCTGAACGCAAAAAGTACCGGGCGATATATATGTATTGACTAACCAATTGGCTCCCTACCCAAAACTTCTGATCCTCGGTTCCCGAGTGCCATTTCTCAAGGCCATAGGTTTGCGGAAGCATGTCTCAAATTTGGGGCCACCGTCATAATCTCGTCTTCCAACCAATCCCGCATCAATTCCAGCATCGAAACCCTCCCTACCCTAGCGCCAAAGATTGCATCTCAGGCTACGCGTGTGACCTCTCCTCCCCAGACCTCGAAGCTAATGTTCATCATCTGTCCGCGCAATGCGGGGACAAACTCGACCACGTCGTCTTCACGGCGGGAGATAAATTAGCAATTACGAAGCTGGAGGATGCGACGCTGGCCAGTATACAGAAGGCTAGGATGGTCCGTTGCTAGTGGCGAAGCATGCAGTAAAGCATCCAAATCCTAGACCTGCGTCTTCTATCACCTTGACAACGGGGAGTGCGAGTAAGAAGCTGAATAAAGATTGGGAGGTTGTTGCTTCTTTTGCTACCGGATTGCATGGCATGATGCGGGTTCTGGCATTTGATTTGGCTCCAATTGGAGTCAATTTGATAAGTCCTGGTGCGGTGATGACACCGTTGTGGGATGGGAAGCCGGCGGGTCAAATGGAAGGGTTTATGAATATCATCAAGGAGAAGTGTACGACGGGGGAGATTGGGAAACCGGAGGATGTGACGGAGTCATATCTGTGAAATTATTTATTGCTGGAGTGAGAAAACGACGAGGTTAACGAAGATGTAGATATGTGATGAGGGATTGGAATTGTGGTGGCAGCGTTATTGATAGTAATGGGGGATTCTTGGTGAAAGGATAAAGAGGTAGGATGCTGAATGTGGGAGACGTGGTATCAGAAGGCTATCGTCTTGATAGCCTTTCGGTAGCGGCCTTTGTGAGACTCGTTTCAACCGCTTTTACAGCGCTCCATAATGCCAAGACAATCAGCAAATAAGCCCTGGCTTTTCGGGATCCAAACGTGGACTCAAGATTAGCCAAAACAATTCAATTTTGGTACGAGTAATAGATTGGCATGTCAAGTAATGTCATAGCTATCCACGGTCCACACGTGAGGCGACTTTTGTCCGCGTGTGCAACTGGATCCCATGCACGTAAGATGCTTCTAGCGTGCTGGTGGACCCTGATTCTCGCTACGGGCCGCTCAGCTTTGTCCCCAAAAATAATCAACACCGATTCAAACTTCCCCCGTCTTGACCAGCTCAGCTCTGTAAAGGGTAGTAGGACTTCACTAAACCCTTTCTATCTTCCTTCTCCTTCATACTTTACCCAGCTGGCAGAGACATGCACCGGTAGCCCACCACGAACCATGTCGGAAACAACCCTCACAACCCAGACAGATGATAAGCTGGCGGGTATGGACCACGCAGAGGTTCATTACTTCAATAGGTGCGTCTGCTTCTAAGTGGGGACGAGACCAGGCTGACCTTGCATAGCTACAATCATCATGGTACTTCTCGGACGATCCTTAGATTTTGAGAGCATGCACTGACCGTTACCTTTTCCATTCAAAGGCATACATGAGGAGATGTTGGTACGCAGCATGCTTCCACGGAAATTATCCTGGCACATCTCGCTGATATAGGTTAACTTGTGAAGAAAGATGAAGTCCGCACCAAGTCATACCAGAATGCCATCTACCAGAACAAGCATCTTTTCAAAGACAAAGTTGTATTGGATGTGGGATGCGGCACAGGCATTCTCAGCATGTACGTGCTGGGTACTCTACCCTTCTTGAGCGCCATCCGCTGACGCTTCGGCGCCTAGGTTCGCAGTGAAGGCCGGCGCGAAGCATGTCGTCGGGGTCGACATGTCCACGATCATTGACAAGGCTAAGGAGATTGTCGAGAGAAACGGCATGACATCGAAAATCACGCTTCTGCAGGGAAAGATGGAAGAAGTTGAGCTACCATTCCCTAAAGTCGACATCATCATCTCTGAATGGATGGGCTACTTTCTCCTCTACGAGAGTATGCTGGATACAGTCCTCTACGCCCGCGATAAATACCTTAAGACTGGGGGCTTAATTTTCCCTGACAAGGCTACCATCTACATGGCCGGTATCGAGGATGGCGAATACAAAGATGAGAAGATCGGGTGTAGGCTATTCGTGCTAATTGAGAGATGACGTACGGCTAATGGATCTATAGTCTGGGATAATGTCTACGGCTTCGACTTCACACCCCTCAAGGATACCGCGTTGACAGAGCCCCTTGTGGACACCGTCGAAATCAAAGCTTGCATCACAGACCCCGCGCGCGTGATCTCATTCGATCTCTACACCGTCACCACTGAAGATCTAGCCTTTGAAGCGCCCTACGCCTTGAAAGCCCGAAAGCCTGACTTCATCCACGCCCTGATCGCTTGGTTCGACATTGAATTCTCCGCATGCCACAAGCCCATTCACTTCTCGACCGGCCCTCATAGCAAATACACCCACTGGAAGCAGACTGTCTTCTACCTCCGGGAAGTCCTTACCGTCGAGGAGAATGAGGAGGTGAAAGGCATCTTGAAGAGCAAGCCGAATGACAAGAAGAAGAGAGATCTGGACATTTCAATCACCTACGAGCTTCAGACGGACGATATGAGCAGGCAAGCTCGGGGCCGCCTGGATTACAAGATGTAAGCTTTTTCCTCGGCCCTTGTCGAGCTTTTCACTGACCTCGCGCAGGTGCTGATGGCCTCTCACCACTTCAACCTCGGACAACCTTACCTCACACCTGGGAACAGGCACTAATAGATGCGCCTGAAGTTACTGTAAGCGAGCATAGCGAGTGGCATAGCGGATATCATGCGAATGAAAATTAGAAGGAAATCAGCGCAGATGGCACAGACCTTGGCTGGTGTCTAAAGATGGAAATATGGAACTCAGCTTTTGAACAAATGTTCGTGACTGTCAGTGACACACTCACAACAGATGTACATGCGGTTGACGCAAAGCCAGCAGGGACGCAGCCATAAAAACCTCACGCGACGAATACCTACAGCTGGATAGTCATACTTAATAAGGCAAGAAGCAGTGCCTTTTCTTATGAGTTCTCTTCACCAGTCTCGTTTGCGCCGTCCTTGGGGCTCTCCTCTTCCCGCAGGCGATCTCTCACCCTCATCAGCGCCATACCGAGCAGATTCTCGCCCCAATTCCCTCTATTCGTCTCTGCATTCTCAGCCCCAAATCCTACACCCCATATTCTATCGTACGGAGAAGCCTGTCTCTCGTCAGCTTGCCACTATCTTGTTTTCAGTATCCAGGCTGTACCTCAACCAATTCCCTATTCCCCGTCTCCAACAACATCTCCCTCAACCTCTCCTCCTTACCCTGGGTAAACTTCCACCAATTCCCTTCTTCAACAATTCTCTCCCTGTTTCCTTTCCACTCCTTGCCTTCAAAGCCCTTGACTTCCCTCCCCAACGCTTTCTGTTTTCTAGGCTCGGGTTCTAGCATGATCTGGTTTGCGATTGAGGTGTCGTTGAAGAGCATGGCCTTGTGAAACATCATGTATTGTTCGGTTGTGAGGAAGGTCAATTCTCCTTTGCCCTCATTGGGAGAAGGGGCAGTAAATGTTGAGGGATACCATTGGGACAGGAAACCATATGGATTCCCGTACTCACGCCAGAAGAAGATGGGACCGCCATCAGAGAAGATGGTTGAGGAAGTCATGGTATGGGAGTGCGCATTTGAGGGTCTAGACGGTGGGAGATTCTCTTTTTGAAACAGGAATGTACTTGTTGACAACAAGCAGGACGAATCGTCTGGGAAACTAAAGCAGAAGTCACAAGAATATGCGAATGATATTAACATCCCGGTCGTGACTCGACAGCTTGCTCATACTGTTAAGTACTAACTGACAGGCTTCCCCTTGGTTACGGAATACACGAGGACCAGTTTAATGGACGAAAAATCGAGCACTGCGCTACAAAGCCAACAGACCTCGGCAGAGGGGTCCCTGCGGAGCACGCAGTTCCCCGCATTATGCTCACCAACGGGCAGTCAACATGAAGACCGATTCCATTCCATTGTTCGGAACAATTCCTACAACTCAGCTGAGAAGCTTATCTAGGTCAGCATGAGCGGTCCAGGCGCAGGCTTTGAGTTCCCTCCTCAAGAAGTATCCTGGTTGAAGCGGTATTCTATGCCCCCAAATGCCCCGTCGAAATAAAATAGCTGATGGATGGGTAGCGATGTCTTGCTATTTGCATACTCAATAGGCTGTACAGTAGACGAGCTCCACTTCCTCTACGTACGCTTTAGCCAATTCCTCTGCGAGGGCCCGCTCACAATCCTAGGAACTCCACCCCAACTTCCAAACTTTTCCCACGTATCCAATCATCCTCCGTACGAGCCTCCCCCCTTCCATAACGCCGAAGCCTAGCTAAGGGTATCCACAGCATTCAAACACACCGACCAAGATGTAATAGACTTCTACGCGCGCTCTGCCTCTACCCCCATACCCAACGTCCCCAAATTCGATAGCCGCCGCGTCGTGGATGGCCAGCGCACAATCACCTTCTTTAACCCCTTACCACCCACAAGCGCAGGCAAGACGTTTGTGTTAAGATCGAAGATTGTGGGTGTGTATGATAAAGGCAAGGCGGGGACAATTGTAGAGACGGAGACAACACTCGCAGAGAAGGGAGGGGATGTGTATTCGAAGGCTGTGGGGAGTGCGTTCTTTGTTGGGCAGGGCAATTGGGGTGGGCCGAAAGGTGAGAAAGACGGATCCAGGATGGGAGGGTAGCATTGACCAGGGAATAGGTCCGAGTACGGTCAATTACCCACCACCGGAGGGGAAGAAACCTGATACGGTACATACGTTACAGACCACAAAGGAGTCTGCCCACCTGTATAGGTATGTGATGCCCTCGTCAAGCTGCAACAGGAGATGCTGACTTCGCAGACTCAACGGCGACTACAATCCTCTACACGCAACGCCCGAAGCGGGCCAGAAGATGGGATTTGGAGGCGCTATAATGCACGGGCTCTTCTCATGGAACTCCGCCTGCCATGGTCTATTGCAAACGCTTGGGGGCAGCGATCCTGCAAATATCAAGGAGTTCCAAGCGAGGTTTGCGGCGCCGGTGAAGCCTGGGGATAAATTGGTGACGGAAGCTTGGCGGACAGGTGAGTACAAAGATGGTTGGGAGGAGGTGAGGTTCGTGACGGGGGTCGAGGGTCGGAAGGTTGTTCTGAGCAATGGAAGAGCCTTGATGAGATGTCAGGGCGAGAAGAGCAAATTGTAGTCCTTGTAGGCGAGAAGCAAAAAGGCTTAATCAAGGCTACCTTTTTCCACTCTTTCGGACCTCGTAGACCCAGGACGCAAGAAAGGGTTCCATAGCATCATCAAAGCCAAAAAAACGATCGATACCAGAGGGACTCGAACCCTCAATCTTTGCCACCGGAAAGCAACGCCTTGCCATTAGGCCATGGTCTGCATGGTTATCAGCTAGGGTCGAAGAATAAATATTTTCACAATGAATTCACTTACACCATGAGGTTTACCAAGAAAGTTCTAGTCGCTATTGAATTATAGGAACTGATTACTTTAGAGGCGAGAGCGGGTAGAGAGGTCGGACTAGTAAACCCCAAATTTAGTATAGCCACCCAGAGCTACCTTAGTCGACGTGAAGTTCGTAAGCTCCGACCTTGATACTACTGTCAAACATTCATAGATCGACATAACCCCTTCTCCGTGCCATTCAATCCACCCAAGCTCTATCTTAGACCTCTGATTCTACTCTTATCCCCCTCATTCGCCGCCACCATGTCCACCCTCGAAGATCTCGATGCCATGGAGCAGGAAGGCAAAGAGGACAAGAAGGACGAGGGCGACAAGGATGGAAAGAAGCCCGGCCAAGATGGTGACGCCGAGATGAAGGACGCTGACGGTGACAAGAAAGAAGAGGAGGCCATCTTCGACCCAGAGATCCTACATTCAAGTACGAGAGACATCGTTACGAGGCGGCGGCTTCTGGAGAACGACATGCGGATCATGAAGAGCGAATTTCAGCGCTTGACGCACGAGCAGGCGGCGATGAAGGAGAAGATAAAGGATAATTTGGAGAAGATTGAAAATAACAGGGGGGTCTACGGCGTCTGGAGCGCTTTGAGTGTATGCTAACGTCTATCTACAGACAGCTACCCTACCTCGTCGGCAATGTGGTAGAGCTCCTCGACCTCGACGTCGAGAAAGAAGCAGCAGAGGAAGGCGCCAATATCGATCTCGACGCTACACGCGTAGGCAAATCTGCAGTCATCAAAACCTCTACTCGTCAAACTATCTTCCTCCCTCTTATAGGTCTTGTTGACCACACAGCTCTCAAACCTAGCGATCTTATCGGTGTCAACAAGGATTCATATCTCGTGCTTGATACGCTACCTGCTGAATATGACAGCAGAGTCAAGGCTATGGAGGTCGATGAGAAGCCTACAGAGAAGTACACAGATGTTGGTGGTCTGGACAAGCAGATCGAGGAGCTTGTAGAAGCCGTTGTCTGGCCTATGAAGGAGGCGGAGCGCTTTAAGAAGATTGGCATCAAAGCTCCCAAAGGTACCTCTACCCTCATCCTTCCTCATGACCCTCACCTTACTAATTCGTGCTATTTGCCTAGGCGCGCTGATGTACGGCCCCCCCGGTACTGGAAAGACCCTCCTTGCCCGTGCCTGCGCTGCCCAAACAGATGCCACCTTCCTCAAGCTCGCCGGCCCACAATTAGTCCAAATGTTCATCGGTGATGGTGCTAAATTGGTCCGCGACTGCTTCGCGCTGGCCAAGGAGAAAGCACCTTCAATCATCTTCATCGACGAGCTCGACGCCGTCGGCACCAAGCGTTTCGACAGTGAGAAGAGCGGAGACCGAGAGGTGCAGCGGACAATGTTGGAGCTGCTGAACCAACTCGATGGTTTCGCGTCCGACGATCGCGTGAAGGTCCTCGCGGCTACGAATCGTGTAGACGTGCTGGACCCCGCCCTCCTCCGTTCTGGTCGATTAGATCGAAAGATCGAATTCCCACTCCCCAACGAAGAAGCTCGAGCACAGATCCTCAAGATCCACAGCCGAAAGATGACGGTAGATGATGCAGTCAACTGGCCCGAGCTGGCGCGGAGTACGGACGAATTTGGAGGTGCGCAATTAAAAGCCGTGTGCGTGGAGGCAGGCATGATTGCGTTGAGGAAGGGAATGGTGAAGATTGGGCACGAGCATTATGTAGATGCCATTGCGGAGGTGCAAGCGAAGAAGAAAGATACGGTAAACTTCTACGCTTAAAGGATTGGGGGCAATCTTCTTGAATGGCCGATTTAGAAGGGACAGAGAGGAAGCTCGTCCGTAATAGCATAGCGATGGATTTGAGCATGTACAACATCATTGAAATCGTCATGCAAACAAGACCTGCGCCATGGGCCTCGAGCCTATGAACAAGCATAAAACGCCACCGTTGAGGAGCCATATGTGTTTGTACTGACAATGTGCTCAAACACACACAATGCGAAGCTCCTGATGATCTCAAAGCAACGAGATGGTCTACGCCCAAAAGATATATCTAGTCCGCATCCGAGCTACCAAACTCACACCCTCCACCATTCCATAGCCTGACACTACTCAAAACCCACACAACGCTCTCGCTCTCGCTCTCCCTCCCTTATGCCCAATAACATGCAGTATCCATCTATCCCTTACATCTACTGTGTCCATTACGATCCTAAACTCAAAACCAACTAAAGCCCACAACAACATCCATCACCCAGGCAAAACGATCATAGACTCAGTCCACAGAACACTCATTCACACCCACACCCAAACCCAAACCCAAACCCAAACCCAAACCCAAATATCAAATCCCCACCCTTCCTTCGCTACCTACTCACTCCACGATTCCCTAACCGGATGAAGAGCTGAAGCTCTAACGAGTTTGGGAATTAGATGGTTGAAAAGAAGAGGTGGTGATAGACTGACTATTTGGAGATGGAGATGCACAATAGTTTTTATATTTATTTCAGGTCCAGGTAGGAAGCGGGGGCGATGATGATTTGGATGCTGGAAAGTGGGATAGGCAGGAGGTTAGAAGGCTGGAAGGCTTGAAGGTATGAGTGGGAAACGTGAGATCAATGCAATGACCATATTACCAGATATTCGGTATGAATGCCTTTGTGTAGTTATGGACCTTCCTTTAGGGATGCTCAATTTTCTGTTTTTCACTTGTCAAAGATAGAAGAGTCACATTGTCACTAAGAATATAATGTAAAAGGATGGGACACACAAAATCCCATATTTAATCTAAAAGGGGTTTCTCCAAATAGTAATCTTTCTGTCTGGCTGTCTGTCCGTCCTCCCAAACTCCTCCATTTTTGCATGCCCTCCTGCAAGCGAGATGAAACTTTTCCACCGAACCGAGAGCCTAACTACATTTTGCGGTGGCCATATGCTATTGCTGTTGTGTAGCTGCGAAGCGTAGCCAAGAAAAGAAAAACGAGGGGCATGAGAGGGTATCATGTGTAAGCCCGAGCTGACGGCACCCTGACTCTGAATGAGTGCCTGATGCAACGTGTGTACTCCCGTTCCCAATCTTTCCACCGTCGTAAAAACAGGGTGGCCTCTGCAAAGCAATAGGTAGCCATGCCCGCAATTATGCTAGGTACGTTTGCTCGAGAGACGCTCCCCTTTCGAAGTGAAAGATCCGCCTGATGAAAACGCCTGATGTCCGTGTTGAAATCTGATGTGTGAACTCCTGCTAGTCTATGAGGCGCCGGCTAAAGCGTGCAAGCTAAAGCGTGAAAAAGATTCGTGATCTCTGGAAGAGAATTTCGTGTAATATGAACAAGAATGAAGGATCGTTAAGGTTTTCCTGAGCCGAGGTGTTTCTTTTTGAAAAGGAATTAAGTATTGGTGAATGCACGAGGAATCAAGAGAGAGCCATATCGAAACTGGATGGTGGAATCAACATGAGCTTTTGGGCTGTTGGATGTTTGAACGCCAGTCGATGTCGTGGATGAGGAAGAAGGGTAAATGCTCCAGGGGACATGATGCATGCATTCAAGATCTAATGTTGTTCGAAGAGTCCCGAAGAAAAGGTGAATTCGATGAGAGCTTCCAGCGGTTGTTGCTGTACAGCGATCACCACACGGCTAACCAACTGCTGACTGAGCGAAGTTTCCAGGTGCCATGAGATAGCAGTCGCGGTAGGGCACACAGTGGGAACATTGAGAACATCCGCAAGCATTGCCATGGCTGTAGGTATTGTACTGCTGATGAGTATATGGCGTTGGATATCCAGAGTGCGGCAAACTGGAGCCGACTACCTGCAACGGCGGAGGCATCTTCAATGTTGGATAAGCCTGTTGCTGCGTCTGCCCATACGTAAACATATCGTGGGATCCGTACCACTGGGGAGTTGAGGGTCCAGTCTCTGGTGCTGATGGCGGGGAGTACTCTGTTTGAGGACGAGATGATTGCCACGGGTCATAGCGAGGTGTGGCCCATTGGGGTTGCGAGGCGCCGTGGAAACGGTTACCAATAGCGTAATCGGCAAAGGAAGGTAAGATGCCACTTGATGGAGGTGACCTCTGCGTCACAGATCGCTCTCTTCGGAAACCGTTGTTGAGGTTTGTTTCCTTCAACGAATGCGCTAGAGATTGTTCAACCTTTCTAGTTGCACGATGTGAGAGGAATGTCTGCCATTGCTGACGCCAGAGCAAGAACCCCTCTGGATCATCCGGATTGATGTGCATATTCCATCGGATTGCGCTCAGCCATTCAACCTCGAGAGTATTCAGCTCGCTCACAGGGATGTTGCTAACCTCGGACCATGAGCGATTTTGGAAGGTATTGTCGTCCAAAAATTTAGACCCAAGCAGAAGGCCGATGGTGAGCATACGATATACTTGTCCACTGCCATGGTTGAATGTGCCGTTGGCTGATAACAGTGTCATCCGCTTTGCAAGGTAATAGAGTCCGAGGATGATGGTCGAGCTAGGGAGACGAGTCGATGATAGGACTTGCGAGACGTATGTGTGGAGATCTGGGTGCACAGGGGATTTCGAAGTAAGGACACTTCGCGCCATATCAATATCTGCAAGACAGATTTTGGAAGCATAGATGTCATACATTCCCTGTGCCGTCTGAGACACGAAGTCGACCATGTCTTTAATCTCGTAGTCCAGGTGAGCTGCGACGCCGCCCACCGTCTTCTCCTCCTTCGGCTGGGTTACAGTAGGAGCGCGGTTCGTTCGCACTTGTTGCTGAAAATCATCCATGTGGAGGCGCTCTGGTATCCTGATGGGCGGTAGCATAGGTGCGCTCGCGGCGTTGTACTGGGTGGAAGGGGCCTGAGACGAAGCCGTATAACTCGAAGTACCATGACGAGTGTTCTCCTGAGGACACGCCGCTCGTGAAGCGGAGGCAAGTGGGTACTGCGGGTACTGCGATTTGTACTCTCGTGTCTCCAACCTTCCAGAATTGTAGACAGGTGCTTGAGCACCTAGCAAACGTAGTGCAGGAAGGTGAGGAGCACCACGATCGCCGCCAGTGAAGGAGTCGAAATAGTGCGGTGGAGTCAAAGGCAACTGTTGAGACATGGTGTTGGAGTAAAAGGAAGGCATGATGACGACGTGACCAAGCAAGTGAAGCCCGAAGCACGGCTATGTCCTGGTCAGTATGCTAAAGGTGTATCAAGAGCTTTGAGGCTGCTAACGTTCACCTGCCTAAGCCTGGCGGTGCCCCCAAAGGAGGACCTGGCCCAGGAGGATAAGAGTAGGCTCTAAGCTTGATGGCTCGAATTGATGGGCGTGGTGTAGTCCAGATAATTTCCGTCTGTGGTCGAAGGCGGATGAGTGGCTTATTGCTGATGGCCGTGCCGAAAGAAAGGTCGTTACGCTGGAAGTACAGGATCGCTAAATTGAATGGTATTGGAAAAGGATAAGAGACCGGATATTGAAGTGTTGCTGCGCCTCCTTAGTGATCCGGCGGCGTGCAGTGGTCCTGGTTCTGTTCCGGCAGCTTTGTATTGAGATCACCAGAGGATTACAAGCTCTAATGAAAGGCTCGTTGGTTTAGAAGTGATTAGAAGTGTTGGAAGTTGGTAGAAATGGCAGATGTCCTGAAGATTCTATGCGTGAAAAGCCATGAATGGATGGTTGTTGATGGCAGGCAAAATGTGTTCCCGCAGGCAGAGGCAGTGCAGCCGGACTAATACTGAAACTTGTTTCTTTCTTTAACTCTTCAAGTAACAAGCAGCGAACAGCCGCGTCGGGTATATTTCTGGCGATGCTGGATGCCGTCCGTTCGTCACGTTTCAATGGACTGTCCCAAGCCCAGGTCCCAAGACTGCGATGGAGTGGGTCTTGTTGTTCAGCAGACTGGTATGGAAAGGGTTTTCAACACGACGAGGACCTGATAGAAGGTAGGGAGGGTGGTGTGTCTTCAGGTGTCTTGGCTGTAAGAGGGTTCGGAATTGGGCCTTCGCGGGAAATTCGACGGTTGCTGTAATTTCCCCCAGGACTCAAGGAGCACCAAGTACCCGATGTCAGCGGCTGTTGGGGACAGCGAGAGGGCAGTGTCGGTTGAGGAGAAGGAGGAGGAGGAGGACGAAGAGGAGGAGGAAAGAATAATGACTGCAGAGAGGGATAGGAAGGAAAAGGAAATGTGACGTGGTTGAAGATGGATAGAGTAAGCGGAGGCCCAGTTGTGGGAAGCCTAAGGTATGTGTTGCCCCCAGCGGTCGGTCTGAGTGAAAATCCCTTCAAGCCGAGATAGGGACTTGGCATCGAAATAAGGTAAGCTTGGCGCGAAATTTTCACTTTCGAACTCTACAAATACTCATACGATGATTATTCGGTGCCAAGTAGACCAATGTGACTCTTAGAGGGCGTGTGATGGACGATTTGGTTCTCGTTTCCGTGGTACTTACGTACCCAGCGAGGTCTGCATAAGATCTCATTGATCTGTAACAAGCTTCGACACCAAAGCGGACGTCTTACCAATTAGCCTGAATCACGAAGACAGAACCTGTGAGTAGGGACCCGAGTTACACACGGGAGCTTGAAATACTTCCTCAATATGTAACGATTCCGATGTCTAACTAGGCTTCCATACCAGTCGAAGGTCAGGGGGGGGGCATCATATGGCTCATCACGCATGAAACAAGAACTATTGGAGTCCTTTGTTTATGGCCATTCGGGCATATCCTGCCTGCACTTAGGTCCATAAGCAACACCTTCCTTCGCACTTGTAATCAGTCCCGCGCCCGACTGTAACTCTCGGACGTGTGACGAATTGAGGGCTGCGTCAATAAGCCGAGGCTCCCCGCGGTTTGTCATGCAGCTTACGAGGAAGCAGCCTAAAGGCTAAAAATCGCTATAAGCTACGGATCCTTCTGAGTCTTGACGTCTTCCTGTGAAGTCGTACTGCGGACTTTTCGTCTAGGCGGCAATCGACTTCTAAACGTTGTACGTTATCCTCAACCTCGCTCGTTTCGAGTCATCTTTTTCATTGCCCCAACTCTCTTTCCACTCCGTCTCTTTCGCCCTCGTTTCGATAAAGGACTTGCGACAATCCTCGGGTAGGGTGGCAAGTACATCTTCTGACACGGAGTAGAGCCCCTTGGGCCCAACATCAAGCACATCGTCATCTGGACCCGGATAGCCAAATGTCGAAGAGGCAGGAGTGATGTAGAAAGTATCTGAGATCATAAAGTTTCGCGTATAGACTGGTGGTATTGGTGGAAATATCGTGTTGGCAGCCTCGTCCCGATCTTCGATATGACTGATTGTGCTGCTCACAACCTTCACAGTATCTGGATCTTGCATTTCTGGAGGTGGAATTTGCTCCCAGCGAGCATGTGTAGGCTGCACTATCTTTGGGTATTGCATGACATTTGTATGAACATCGTAAACACCGTCCAGGTTGTAACGCCGGGCAGCAGCAAGAGAAGAATTGAATTTGCTATTCAAGTTAGTGGAGGCAAGTGTCCGAAGAAAGTACTACACCATACCTGGCTTCCCGAGCATGTTCGAACATCCAATTTGTGCCCGTCACGATAGTCTTGCGCTTTTTGCCATCCATACCTTTACCACTGGGGACTGGGACGGTGGGCGCTCCTGTATGGTAGACAGCACTTGCTCCATGCCAAGCCACATATTTATTTCTGTCGTATTCCTCGCCACCGCCAGGCACTCTATCTTCAGGATTCGCCAACTCGCCTTCAATGTCCCCGCGAGCTCGTGCTTCCTGGACCTGATAATCATCGGCGACTTTCTTGCCGCCAATGATGATACGCGCCCCAAACTCTCGGAAGACGGAGCGAGCAGTGACAACACCTATTGCCCTTCCTTTGTATGAGTGAGGGATTATACTTCGATCAATCAAGTCCTTCTTTGCCTCCTCTGCTAGGATGATTTTGTAAAGGAGTCGATGCTTTTGGAAGAAGAGGTAGCTATCGCGGAAGCCGACGCATCTCGCAGGTTCCGTTGACAACATGTAAAGCCTCTCACCCTTGTCTTCAATCCTAAACGTTCGGACCCGGTATTCTCTGCCACCTTGTAGATATCCATTCTCGTCCACCTTCTTCTCCCCCTCTTCATCTGATGGTAGCTCTATCTCATCATTCTTCACATTGGCCATGTTGCCGTCTTTGTCGAGTGGAACTTGCGTGACATGTGAAGGTCCTCCACGGGGTCTGCCCCATCTTCCACCTCCGAAACCGCGACCACGCCATCCTCCTCTTTTTCGTGGAGTGCCGGCGTCTGAGCCTGTATCTCGTGCCTCTGCATCGTCGGCTGTATCGCGACGGTTCGACCCTCGTCTAGCTGCTCTACCACCTCTTCCACCTCTTCGTCCCCGCGCTCTTACAGCTCGACCAGGTACTGGTGTTGAGAGGCGAGAGCCTACTTCTGGTGTTCCTTGTTCATCCTCCTCGTCCCCATCTATTTCGTTTTCCACGTCATCTTCGCTCGCATTCTGTTCGGCATTGGATCGATCTGGTTGTGGTTCATCGACCATCTCCTCATCAGAGGCGGCTTCTGGAGTGGGAGCTCCTATCGTTCATATTTAGTAGTCAATCGCGAATTTGACACGTTGATCCAATGAGGTCTCGAGTTATAGGGAATTTTATGATGGGATTACGTACTCCGTGCTGCAGCTGCAGCCTGTGCTCGGGATATCCTAGCCATGGCCCCCTCATCAAAAGCAGTCTTCGTGAATTTGCCTTTGTCTGTTGAACACCGATTCCTTCTGGACGAACGGTGAGCTTGGCGCATCGTCCCGTCCTTAATAAGGGCCCCGGAGAGAGCCCGGAGCGGCCCGGAAAGATCCCCCAGCTAGCGCCTAAAATATTTTACTCTCGGGGCCCCTTTAGAAACTGGCTTGGTGGCTCGCTTGGGGCCCCCCTCCAAGCGAACTATTTTGTTCATTCCCTTCACAATGGGCAAAACCGCCGGCGATTCCTAATCTATGGAGTGCTAAACATGACTCCCCTTCATTTAAAAAGCCTCGACACGGGCTCCAGTTGCTGGAATCCCCGAATCCGCCAGAAGACCCTTAACATTTTCGTCTCAGAGATATCAGCTTGGCAGGAAACACACTTCGTCAATGACGACCTCTTGTATTTCATGCTAATGGCAAAGGGAAAGCTGTTGGACGGTGATAGCCTCAAAGGAGTACCAGGAAGTAAGAACCAGTTGAATATACGTTTCTTTGTTGCCGAGTGCAGCTGTATCTCCAATCCAAAGGGATGAATGACTACATATCGATTATATATTCCAGAGTCTTCACAGATCACCGAATGTAGAACTTGACCTTTTGTCTACAATCTACTTACAGAAGGCGTTTGCTATTTCGTCGGAGTATGGACTGTGTATCCCTTCCACCGGCAGAAAGAGGGTTCGTTTCGCTTGGCAGATTGCCCTCATGTGCGACGGGCTGTATACAGCACAAGTTAATGCGCACGTGACGAATTTCTTAGAAATTTCAGTATATGGTGCTTCAGGCTCGAATTAATAGAAGTAATCGCGAAAATTACGGACTTTATCCGCGTGCTGTCGCGCTTTTGCTGGTTTATTTTTGGGGCTTAAAAAGTAGTGTTCCGTACTAAGTAAAACGAACCCTCTACTAGTAGATGAGATAACTTGTAACGAATGTTATATTATAATTAAGTAAAATAATCTACGAGAATACCGTTACCGGCCTACTTAATTTAGTTAGTCTCTATTATAAGTCTATTTATATACTATGTATCTTCGTGTTATTTAAATTACTACTACGCTACGGAATAAAGAAGAGAATCGGTTTTTTTAACTCTATTCCCTTTCTTTCTTTAGAGAAAGGAATATTTTTTATATTAATATTTATCCTAATCTTTAATTTATTTCCCTCGATTTTCGAAATAATTAAAATTCCCTTCCTTATTCCGTAGCGTAGTTACTATTTATATATATTTATATTATTTATTTATTATATAAATATTACTCGTTCCTACTCTCTTTAAATATAATATTAATATTAATAATTATTATTATATTATAATAATTTAAATTCGTTATATTTAAATTAAAAACTTTAATAAAATAAATAAAAACTTAGAATTAATATTCTAGAATATGAGACTAAGTATAAAATATATATATTATACTCTCTCTTTAAATATTTTAAAATATAAAGTATATTAAAGTAAAAATTTATAAATAATCTACTAATTTATAAAGAGATTTATTTAGAGAAATTAAGATAAATAAATAAAGAATCGCGTTAAAACTCGGCGCGCTAAGATTTTAATATATTTATAATAATATATCTCTCTCTTTAATACTCGTCGCGAGTATAGTATCGTAAAATTAATATAATATAGTAGTAGAATAAATATAGTAAAAGTTATATTATATTATATAATAGTAATAAAATAAATATACTAGATATAGTAAAATAAATATAATAATAATTATACGTTCGCGATAATATAATATAATAAAATTAATACAAAATATAGAATATAGTAGAATAGAGGATTGTAAAGTATTAATATAAATTTATAATTATCAAGAACGGAGATCTTTTTTCTCAAAATTTATAAAATTTATAATTTTAATTTTATTATCGATTTTCGTCGTATCGATCTTCTTTCTTTTAAATTTAATATTTCAATAAAGATCTCCTCTTTTTTTCCCTCGATTACCTCTTTAATTTTCTCGATAATAATATAATATTTTAAATTACCTACTATATATAAAATTTATCGAGGTAGGTTATTAAAGAATTTATTAATAATATCGAGGATTTTCGTAATAATCGACTCTCTAATCGCTTATTCTATTAATTATAATAAATTTCTTAGACTCCAATTTATATTCGAATAATTTATTTATTACGAGGAGAAATTAGTTTATAGAGTTATAAATATATGATTATTTTATAAACTTACTCTTCGCGAATTATTATCTTTATATTATTTCTCTAGGTTTTAATAGTTTTAATAATATTTATTAAAGTATTTTCGTTATTTTCTAATATATTTAATATTAGTTTCTATTTTCTTACGAAATATTTTATTATAATTTTATATCTTTAAACGATATAGTCTAAATATTCTCTAGTTATAATAAAATATATAATTTTCTCGTTAATAATTACCGTTACGTTTTTATTAATTATAATTAATTCGTTAATAATAATAATAATAAATTTATTTTTAATTATCTCCTCGTTATTAGAAAGTAACTAGTAGTTTATAAAACCGAGCCTAGATTAAAAGAATAAAGTTAAGATTATTTTAATCCTATTTTATATATTTATTATAATATTATATCGTTATAGTTATTATCGTAGTATTTTATCTATAATACTCTTATTTTCGAATATCTTCTTAGAAGAAGTAGTAGAAATAAGAAAATTAAATAATAAAGTAAATATATTAATAAATTAAAAACCGGCTTTAACTACTCGAGGCTTAAAGATAAATTATTTTAAATACTCGAAATAAATTCGGAGCGTTTAAGTGACCTCGAATATATATCGAGTATTTACCGAGTATTTATTAAATAGTTTAATACTCGATAAATACTCGACGAGCGCCTAAAATTATTATAAAATAAATTTCGGGCTCTTTATAAACGTTTTTTAAACTCATAATTTTAAAAACTTTAATTTTAAAAAATTACGTAATTTACTACCTAGAATTTAAAAATATTATAATTATTTTTATCGACGATAATATTTTCTAGTATTATTTTTTACGCTAGTAAATTTTAATCCCCGAAATTAATTAATTTAAACGAAATCTTTACGAGGGTAATACGTAGACTATATATTAAAAAATATATTAAATATATATTAAGATATATATTATAATATACGATAATTATAGAGATATAATAATAATAGAGTTATAATTATTATTTATAATACTTAAGGCCGCTAGCGTAGAGCTAGTAGTTTAATAATAATATAAAAAATATAAAGTAATTATAGGGTTCATTACTAGGTAGTTTTTAAATCCTAGATTTAATAATAAAACTAATCTCTAAAGATTCTAATAAAACGGGGGAATATTAATTTAATATAGAATTATTAAAAATTAGAACCCCGCGATATTAAGGCTAGAACCCTATATCGATAAATAATAATATTATAGAGGTGGCGGGGCGTAAGTATATATAATATATTAACGTCTTTAACGGGGCGTAGGCGTATATAATATATTATTACTTTATAATTATTTCCCTCTTTAGGCCTTAGTCCCTAGGTATTTAAATATTTTAATTAAAAAATATTTATTAAAAAACCTTGAAACCCCCTAAGAGAAATAAGAGAAAAGAGTTATTTAATACGACGGCGTTATTATATAATAATTTAAGTATAAGGCTACGTATTTAATTCTTTAATATTTATAGTACTAGTTACGGAATAGTATTTAGTTAATTAATCGAGGTTTATTAAAAAACCTTTAAAACCCTTAAGAGAAATAAGAGAAAAGAGTTTTCTAATTTATATTATCGGTCCTATAGCGCTAATATATAGTACTAGTCGCGGAATAATACGAAACTATTTCCTATAATATTATTATATAATATTAATAATAGAAGAGTAATACTATTAAACTACCTCTATTATATAATAGTACTAGTAGTAAATAAATAGTATATTTATAAAGTTATCCCTATAGCGTTAATATATAGTAATAGTAATTAATTAAGTAATATTTCTTTCGTCTCTATAGTATTATTATATATAATAGTAACGGAGCGAAATAGTATATATTATCGGTAAAGCGGGAGACCGCACGAGAAGAGTTAAGATATTAAATACGTATTTTACCGGCTTTAGGCGGAAAAATAACGAAAAAATAGTATTTAAAAAAAAAAGAAAAAAAAAAAAAATTTTTTACTAAAAAACCTAAAAATAGTAATTTCGGATTTAAGATTTTAAATCTATAATTTTCTACTAGCGCCGGGTAGCTCGCTAAGATTATATAGAGTATTATAACTATACTAATTTAATTTAGATTTTAAATTATATTAATTTATAAAAATTATATACGCGTGTAATACCCTCTAAACTAGCGCGGTATTATAGACTATATAATTTACTTATAATTATATATATTTAATTATTTATTAATATTATTTAGACTAGTTTATTTTTATTTATTTAAATTTATTTAAAATAAATCGAGGTACTAAATACGTATTTAGATATTTTAGACGAAAATAAGTATTAAATCGATCTCTAGGGCTAGTATATAAACTAAATAAATCTAAACGCCTTTTCCGCCTTTTTCGGTAGAATACGGGTTTATTAATTTATTAATAATTATCGTTCCTATAATATTTATAGTATTTATAGTAAATATAGTATATTAGATTATTTCTATAGTATTTATAGTATTAGTAACGGAATAGTAGTAACTACTTTTATTATATACTTTTACTATATTATAAAAATACTAGTAATAAAATATTATATATAAACGGTATAACCCTAATATTATACCGGGAGATTAATAATAATATAATTACTATAGTAATAATTATATCTATTAATAAAAGCGAGGTAACGGAGCGGAGGCGCGTATTAACGTACTATAATAATAAAGTATTTAGCGCGACGGTTTATTATTAAAATAAACTCGTTTATTTATTTACTTTCTCTCTTCGTAACTTCTTTAGTCTTTTTTATATATTATTACTCTAGCTCTATAATAGCGTTCTAGTATTATAATTAATATATAGATAATACTCTCGTTATATATAATTTTTTTCTAATTTTATAAATAGCTCCTATTTACTAATAGTATTAATTTATTTATATTAATATAGTTTAGTTATAAATATATTAATAAGTATAACTAGTCCGCTATCGGCGCGACTATATAATACTAATTATAATAATAGTTTACTATACTTCGTAACTCCTTTACTAAGTCTATTTCTACTAGTTTAATAATAATTTTATTCGAGGTACGTCCCCTCCTTATACGCTCTATTATATTAATCGCTATAGAATCGATTATTATATAAAGGTAAACTATAACCGTAAACTCTAAAATAATATATATTAATAATAATAAATCCTTAAATCTTTCCGAAGGAAAGTAAAGAGGTTTATATATCGATATATTTATATCGGTAATAAGACTCCTAAAAAAGAATATAAATATAATTTAATAAGTAAAGAAATTACCTAGTAATATAAAATATATAATAAAATAATAATAACTAGTAGGTAAATCTCTACTATAATCGCTAACTTATAAAATTAATTAACGACGGCGAATTAGTATATTAAGAAATTAAAGGCGATGAATAAAGTTCTTAAAAAAAGACCGAGAGTTTCCGCTAGTATAAACGGGACCTAAAGAGTCCCGAGGAAGATAATATCTTTAAGAATTATATTAAAGAGACTATATTTTTTTCTAATAATTCTAATAGTGACTAAATCTTTTATATAATATAATAGTAATATCGAATTCTTTTTTTTTAAATCGGCGTTAGTTAAATTTACCTAAATATACTATTTAATAGTATATTTTAGGCGTTTATATAGATTATATTTAAAATAAAAGTATTTTTATAAATACGATATCTTATCGCTATCGTATATAAATAGTTTAATAATAAATTAAATTTAGTTATACTTTAAAATTATATAATAAGGTTATAAATATTAAGGAGAACGTCCGTTATATAAATATTAATATAAAAGTAGTAATATTTACTTTTAATATCGGCTCCGTTTACTTTACTTTATTATCTTATACGATTAAATAACCTCTTTAATTATATTTATATATTTATATTTACTACCCGCCTATTTAAAGGCTTTAATTAATTTATTAATATTAATAAACTCTTCGTTTAATAACTATTAATTCTATTCTTCGCTTTAATTAATTTATTTAACTTTATACTAGATATTTTCCTTATTTTTAACTTTATCGATTATCTCTTCTATCTTTTATAACTTATTATTATTAATAAATTCGGGGGTTTATATAAAAAATTCCGCCGTATTAATATAATCGCGAAGATAATATAATTTAAATAACGATATATAAAAGGTATTATAGATTCTATATATAGAAAGTAGTAATAAGTAGTAAATTTATACTTTTATTTTATTAATAATCTTAAAGGGCCCTATAAATTTATAGGATAATTTCTTATTTAAATACTTTTACTTTAGGTTCTTTATTATTAATATAATTAAATCGCTAACTTTATAACTTTATATTTTATACGTTTTATTATATTATTTAATTTAGTATTCGGTAGCGCTTTATAAATACTTTATAATTTCATTCTTTAGAGTTTATAATTATTATATTTTATTATTTATAATTAGTACTTTTTTTTCCTAGGAGTCGTCCTCGACCTCTTAACGGATTTTAGGATAGTAACTATATATATAAAAAAAAAAAATTATTTCGATAGCGGTACTCTAATTATTATTAATTAAAATTTTTATTATAGGTACTAATCCAGCCTAATTAATTTATTTATTATTAATAAATATACGTAAATAGTACTTTAGTACCTAATTTTAATACTTTATTTATTTATTTATTTAAGAGTAAAAGATAGTATTTAGGCGTTATTTAATTTTCGAATAAAAATATATAACCGACTAGAAAACACTCGTAAAAATAGAGCCTTTATCGTTAATAATACTATTAAGTATACTATAGCGGTAAATAATTTTAAAATAAAATACTTCCGCTAGTTAAATAGTATTAATTTTAATAATTATAAATATATATTTAACTATTTTAATAAATCGATTTATAACGATAAAAATAGTATTATAAATAGTACCTCTATATTTACTAGGCGGTAAACTAGTTATAAAATTTATAGAAATCTCCTTTTAAAACTAAATAGTAATAGGAAGTAAATTTAATTCGCTATATAAATAATATCGCGGCGCTTTCGTCCGTTAATATATATCGTAAATTTTAATATAGTTTATAACTTACTTTAAACTACTCTCCTAGAAAAATTTTCGGGTAAATAATTTATATAACTTCGTAGCGCTAAAGTAGCCTATTAAAGAATTATTATAATATCTCTTTATAAACTCTTCCTTTAAAGCTTTATCCTTTAATATATAAAAACGATCGTTATATTTTAATAGTCTCTCGGAGTCTATAATTTATACTTTATTCTTTATATAACGGCGGTCCTTTAATATATTTACTCTAGTTCGAAAAGAGTTTATTTAATTATTATAAATTTATAATTCCCGAATTAATATTTTAATAGACCTTTTAAGATTATTATATATAATTTTAGGTACTATTATAATATCCCGCTTTAGAATTACTATTTTTAACTCTATAATTTAAAAAATAGAGGTTATAATTACTTTTATTTCTTTATTTCTTTCTAATAATTAACCGCTAGTCCAAAGAGTAAATTTATTCTAAAGCGTCAATAATAATTTAGTATTTAACGGCGATACTCCTTTATAATTAAAATACCGCGATAGTATATCGGTAGGATTCAATTTCTTAATACGATAGAAAATTTTAAAATTATAAATAATTAATTTAAATACTTAACGGGTCTACCTAAAGTTTAGCTTCTTCTATTTTATAAAATCTTTTAAGTTATTATAATTAATCTAGACTTTAATATAATAGAGGCTACTTTCTAGGTAATATCGCTATTATTTTATAACTACTACGATAACGAGTAATTCTTAATTATAAGTTTTATAGTTTTATTTTAGGGGATTTAATTTCCGTAATTAGAATATTATAAAATACTAATAACTATTCTTATCTTATTATAATAATATCGAGTTAAAGTTAAAGTTAAAAGTATTTATCTTTATACGTAATTATTTAGTTAGATTATAATAGTATAGAAAAAGTATATTTACGAATATATCTCGTAAAATCTAAAACGCTTCCGTAGCGCTCTCTATTTATTTTAATAGATTAATTTTTTTATTTACTTTACTATCTTTAAATAAATTAATAAATAGTATAATTATATTAAAATAACTATAAATAAATTATTTATAAAAATTAGCGAAACCTAAAAACATTTATATTTCTTAATATATTTTTGGCTAAGGATATTCCTTAATAGTTTTAATATATTCCGGGTCTATAACTACTTTATTAGTAAATATAATAAAATTTAAAAACTCGACTATTTCGGTATTAAATTAGTATTTCTTAAAATTAATAAATAACTAGAACTAACGTAATTATTTAAATACTTATTTAATATACCGCTAATACTCCGCCGGATTAATACTATAAATTAGAATATTATCTAGATATATTATATATATTATATCTACTAAATTTATAAATATATAATTAATAGAAGTTTAAAATATCGCCGGTATATTAGCGAGCCTGAAAGGTATAATTAAATATTCGAAGTAATTATAGTAAATTTGGAAAATAGTTTTCTATTTATTACTTTCCTTAATCCGGATTTTATAATAATATCCTTAAGGTCTAATTTTATAAAGATTTTAAAACTATATAAACGGTCTAATATCTCGGTAATTAAAGATAATAGGTATCGATTCTTAATAATTATTATATTTAAACTTTAGTAATTAACGTAAAGACGTAGCCTATTATTCTTTTTAAATATAAAAAGAATAGATACTCTAGTTAAAGATATTAAATAACGGATCTAGTCTTTATAGAGTCAGGATTTTAAATAACACCGTAACTCGAATAATTTAATTTAAAATAAATTATAAAAAGGTTTATAAAGCGATTTTTTACTAATTTTTATTTTAATAATATAATCTCTTTATTTAAAAATAAATAGGGTACTCGCCTTTTTATTAGAAAAAATATTATAAAACCTTATAAATTCTTTAGGAATCTTTAGGTTAGGAAGTTTTTCTTATTTACTTTATACTACCGTAATATATATAACCGCGAATATATTCGATTTATTTTTAGAATTACTAGTGAACTTAGCCGGTTTCTTAATTTATAAATTACTAGAATTAATTTTAAACCGCTATTAGTCCGCCTTAGAATTAATTAATATCTTTAATTAATATAATTTAGGTATATCTAGAATAACGTCTAAATCTTTAAAATTTATAGCGTAGAATAGAGTACTATATTTATACCTTTAATTTTAACTATCGACTATTTAATAGTTTAATTAATATGTGTTATAATAATATATACTTTACCCGTTAATTATTTTAACTAGTAGTAAAGTAGTATTATAAAGTTCTAAATTATTTTTAATAATAAACTACTATAAAATTAAATTAATTTATACTTTAGAGTTAATTAAAGTAATAAGTTATTTAATTTTATTTTAAAGAGTAATTTAACTCTTAGAAAAAATAAAAGAGTATACCTCTATTAATCGTTTTTCTTACCCTTCTTCCGAGGCGTAAATTAGGTTTGATTATTTTTTACTAATACCGCGCCGACGTTTATAACTAGTTTATTTATATTAGGATATTTAGGCTTAATATAACCTTCTATTTTATAATAATAATAAATAATTTTATTATACGAAGAATTAATAGTATTAATTTTATATTTATTACCCTTCTTTTTTAAATATACTTATTTAGCGTTATCGCTAGTATTAAGTTTAATAATTCGGTTTATTATAAATTTTCCTTTACTAGGGTTTTTTAATTAGGAACCCGAATTAGAATTAAAGCCGCCTATTAATTATATATACTTTAAATTCTTTTTTTATATAATAACCTAGGTAGGAATTTCTTCCCTTTAAATAAATATATTATTAATATTAAAGATTTTATTTTTAAATTTAAATTTAAATTTAGTTAAAAAGAAATTTATTTTATACTCTTCTAAAAACGGGGGTAACTAGGCCTTTATTTCTTTAAAATAAACTTTATATAACGATACTTTTAAATAAAGTTATTATTTAATTTCCTCCTACTTTTTATAAATAAAAAAACGGCGGTTAACTAGATTTATTATTAAATTAAGAAGAAATTTCTTAAAAAAACTAAACGTAATACTAGTTAAATTATATAAATCGTAGTATTTATACTACTATATTAAAGGGTTACTTTCTAATAAGTTTATATAATATATAATCCTTAAATAGTCGGTAGTAAAATATTTAAGATTAATTAAAAATTTAATATTTACGTCGCGGAACTAGTATAAATATTTACCTTCGTTTATACCTTTATAAAAACGTATTTTATTAGGGCGTAGTATTTTCGCCCTAATAAAAATATTAATATTAAATATAATTAAATTTATTATTATTCTACTAGTAAATATAATAATTAGGGGATCTTTATTATAAATAATAAATTCCGCCGTCGCTTCGCTAGCGGGCGTAGAAGTAATAGGATTATATAATTTTAAATTTTAAATTTATAATACCCTTAATTCTTATTATTATTTAAAGTAATAGTTTTCTTCTTTAATAATTTTAAACTATATATCTAAAATCTCTTCGGGGGTAATAATACTTTCGAATTTACTATTATTTTTATAATAAGGGTTATCGGAGGGGGTTTAATCGATATTATTATTATTAAATTCTTCTTAACGTCCCGAGGTTAAACCCGATATTATAATAATAATAGACTTTTTCTTTAAAAAGATTCAAAAGATTAAAACTATAATATCTAAAATCGTGAATATAGAGTTAGTAACTTAGTAATAATATAAAAAATATAAAATAGTTACGAGGATTATTATTAAATAGTTTTTAAATCCTAGATTTAATAATAAAATTAATCTCTAAGAATTTTAATAAAACGGGGGAATATTAACTCGATATAGAATTATTAAAAATTAGAACCCCGCGATATTAAGGCCAGAACCCCGTATCGATAAATAATAATATTATAGAGGTAACGGAGCGTAGGTATATATAATATATTAACGCCTTTAACGGGGCGTAGGCGTATATAATATACTACTACTTTATATTATCACGAAGTAGATAATAATAAAAATATTATTATAAATATTTATTAAAACGACTAGTCGAGCTCTATTATTAAATTTATCGAGACTAGAGTAATACTAGGATCCTAATATATTAAAACCAAATTCTCTATAGAATAATTAATATCTTTTATATTATATATTATTATATTAATCTCTTATTAATTTATCTATAAAAGTATAAGCGACTCCGAGAATTCTAATTTATTTAGAGTATTTAGGCCCGTTTACGAGTGTTAAAAGCGCTCGCGGCCGCTTAAAATTCTTAAACTCGTTTACGAGAATATTTATTATTTACGAACGTTTACTAACTATATTAATCGCGCTCGTAAACTATATCTTTACGATATTAATATAGCCTAGATTCCTCGTCTCGTTTAAGTTATTTAGATATATACCGATCCTTATTAAAATATATATAATATTCGATCCTACGTTATAAATTAATCGCCTATAATTATTTAGTAGAATTAAATATATAAAATTTATCTTAAATTTCTAACCTAGGTTCTAATTTAGGATATTTATTATTCTTATATTATCGTAACCGTTATTAAGAAATTACTCTCGATTTTAACGCCTCTACTACCTCTTCTATATTATTAATTTAAATATTTATCCTAGCCTAGTTATTAAAGGATTCTATTTAATATACCGATTAGCGCGGTTAACGAGCGTTTATTATAATATATAAGTATTTTCCCCGCGAGTATTATAATTTTATTAATTTAATAAGCTTTCGTTTATTTATCCCGTAATTATATTTAAATTATTTCTTTTAATCTCGAGCCTACGCTCTACTCTTAACGGAAAGGTATATACCTACGTACTTTTCGCCCTTATTAAAGTCGCGTAGGTATTTATTATATTTATATCGTTATTTTAAAGAACGGCCTTTCCTCTAGTATTAATTAAAAGGTATATTAATAAAATAGAAACTCGTAGGAGCCTATATTTAGATACGGAGGACGGGGTTTAAGAATTATATACTTAAAGAAAACTTTATAAAGATACCCGCTATAAACGGTATTTATTATAATATTATAAAGCCTAATTACGTAGGCGGTCTAGCCGAGGATAACGGGTAGAGTATTAAAAAACTAGTAATACTACGCTTTTTATAACCGAGCGGGAGCTTTAAACTTTATATAATTAAATATAATTCTATATAACGTAATTATTAGATATAAATAATTACTCTATACTAGTAAACTCTTAACGGATTTTAAATACTTTATATAATATAATATTTAGCCTAATTCATCGTTATATATTATATTTAATTATACCTTTACTATACTAGTTTATAGGTAGAGTTATTTTAAAATTATATTCTTCTTTTTATTAAAATTTAAATAAAAGGTCTCTACTCTCGTCTTTTATTTCTTAATTTATAATTTATTTATAAATATAATTTAAATTAATTTAATATATTTATTACTTTACTTCCGATAAATCTATATCCTATTTTTTTTTATAAACTTATTTCTTATTATATTATATTACTATATCGTCTATTAGATATTATTTTAATATATTAAATTTTAATTATACTACCGTCTTAACGAATTAGACGAAGAGGAATTTAAAAGAGGGTTTTAATTATATAAATAAAGAGCTTTAACTAATATTAAATACTACGATTAAATAATTTATATTATATCCCGAGGTTTTAGACCTTCAAAAGTAGAGTAATAAAGATATTACTTTTATATTCGTTACGACGTTAATAACCGATTTTCCTTCCCTATTTATTAGGGTTCTATTAAATACCGCCTAGGAAATAAAATATATAAAAAGTATTATAAAATTCTACCGGAATAATATAGCCGCCCTTAAAGAAAAGATATTTATATTTTTTTTTAAACTCGTTTAACTCCTTATACCTAACTACTCTTTAAGATCTCTCTCTTCTTATTTTATAATATTTATTACTCCTATACCGGTCCTTTAATTTACGCCTAATAAAAACTTTAATATTATAATTATTAAAGGCGCGGTACTAGGCGGCGAAATAATCGAGTTTATAATTTATAAATTTATTAAAACTAATCCCGCGCGACTTTTAAATAGCGATATTAAATTCGAGTTTATTAACCGTTTAATCTTTATTATAATCTTAATTAAAGAGTAAATTATAAATTTAAAAAATAACCGACTTTACGGAATACACCTTTATAATAAATTATTATTATTTTTAATTACTCGCCGGCTAGTTAAATTCCTTAGATTTCGGTATAATAAAAGATAAAGCCGAGTTAATTTATATATTAAATTAAATATTTATTCTTCCTCCGAGACTCGTAAATTTTATAATTTACGTTTAGTCTTTATAGCGAAGGATTCTTTAATATTTATAATATTTCCCCCTCCGCTTTAAGAGTATACTCTTTCTCTTTTATTATTTTTACCTAATTATATTACTCTCTTTAAATATTTAATTATTATATTTAAATTATTAAAGTATTTTTAAATAACGAAACTACCTTATTTTATAAAACTTAAAATAAATAAACGTTATCGTAAATTTATTATAACCGAAGGGAAAGGCGATTTATATATAGCCTAAAGGCGAAAATAATAAAGACGACTTCGGAAGATAGTATTAAATAATAGAGATAATAATTATAAAAGCGACTAGTTATTAAAGTTATTTATATTTAAAGAGTTAAAGGAAGATAAATAAAAAGAGTAAATTAATAATAAAAAAGAGCCGATTAATATTAAAATAAATTATTAATTTTAAGATAACGAGGAACTAGGCGAAAATATAAGTTAATAAAAACTATAAATTTATATATTTCGCCGCCTTCGTAATAACTTTTATTAATCTTTTTCTTAATATTAAAGTGTAATTTAATAATAAAAAGTACGAATATATAGTTAATCTTAACCTATAAGAATCTTATTACTATTTAATAAATTTTAAAACTACCGATATAAGGATTAATTAATATATTAGAATACCCGGTATAAAATATAGTCTTACCTAATACTAGGTTTTTAATATTTATATTATATATTTCTAGGCTAGAAACGGCTTTAACGGTAATATTCTCGTTAACGGTATAAACCTCGGAAAGGTATATTTTATCTTAAAACTAAATTAAATTATTAATCGCTAACTTTAGGTAGTTTTATAAATAATTTAAATTATTAATATCTTCTTCTTCGAAAGCCTTCTTTATTAAATATATAATATAGTTAAATACTATCGTCGCTTATTAAACCCGAAGGAGTAGTTATAATATCGCGTCGTCGATAATAATAAGATATATTTAAATCTACTAAGATTCTTCGCGTAATATCTATATAATCCTTCGTCCGATATTATAAGAATAATCTTTAAGAAGGGGTTTTATTTATATTTTACAACTAAAATTATTCTTCCCGTATAACGTAATTAATAGTTTAAAATATACGTATTTAATAAAGGAGTAAGGCTTCGCTTTATTATCCTTTATAGTTAATACGATACCGGTAATCTTTTAACGGCGGAGGATATCGACGCGATACGATTTATTTATCTTTAGTAATTCGCCGATTATAAAAACTAATGTTTCGAAGGGGGGCCTCTCCGCCTAGATATTTAAAAAAGAAAAAAAGAGGCCGTCGAGGGAGCGGAGTAATATATAATTTTAACTACTTTTAAATCCTATTAAATATATATCGCTCGGCCTTTTAATATCGAATATATTTAGATTAAAAATAAAGAATTACCGCTTAATAAATTAAGGAGTAAAACTATATAAAAATAAATTAAAGTTTTTATCCCCGCCGTTATACCTAGGTAGGTAATAATCGACGAGTTTTATTTAATAAAATTAATAACCTAAAGATTATAAACGGATATTTAAATTATATAGAAATATTTTCGTACCGGAATTCTAGCTTTTTTTATAATAAACGGTATATTTATTACGATAGGCCCCGGCGATATTAAAAGTATTATTCGATATCTAAAAAATCTTAAAATTAATAGCGAAGATCGATACGGCCTTATAATAAACGAGGTTCTAAACTATAATAAGAAGTTTAAGAACTATATTACGAACGATAAATAAAAATCTCGTATATAAGATTTAGTTTTAACGTTCGGCCTTCGTATAATTAACTTTACTCTATAATATATTAAGAAAACTAAATAATTTAAGAAAAATATCTTTAATCTCCTTATATTAATATATAATAACGTAAATATTAATTTTTTATAAAGCCGTTATAAAGTACTCGAGGATTTTACTTCGAAATTCGCCGGTAATATTTAAAATTTATTTCGAAAATAAATAAAGATAAAGAATAATAATATATATCTTAAAGTTAATTAGTCGTTCTTTAAGATTATAACTCGATAATTATTTATAGCCGTTACGATCCCTTAATTATTATAGTATTAAATAGGCTCGGAAGAGAATATGAATTAATAATTCCTCGTCGACGAATATACTCGCGATATATTTACCCCCGATAAGAATATAAGGGAGGTCGTATATTTATTTTTAAAAATTAACCCTTTTATTAAAGGGTTTCCGAAGTATAAAGTATTAAATTTAATCTTTATAAAAGCGATCCGTAAATAAAGAAAGGTATTAATCTTCTCGAAATATATTTCGGTTACGTTTTTTATATAATATATAAATCTTATTACTCTCCTTTAACTACCGCTTTAATTTTTCTTTATATGAAATTACCCTCGACCGTTCTAAAAATTTATATTAAAAGTTTCTTAATATATTATTAAGTACCTAGTTTATTTTATAACCGCCCGGCTCTATTATTAACGCCTTAATAAAATTATCCGTAAGGCTCTTATTAATGAATTTTAGGAAGAGTATATTAATAATAATTTAAATAACTCTTTTATAGTCCTAGATTAGGAGCTCTGTCTATAGATATTTATTAAAGTATTAAATACCTTAGGTACCGGCTTTACTTTATATAAATCGACGATAGTAGTTTTTATAGAACTTATCGGTAAATTTAACGATAAAGATTAAACGATTAAACGGGTTTATAGAATAAAGTAATAATACCCCGTTATTATTTATTAGCTATCCTATATAGATCCCGTAACCAACGTTATAATAAAGATAATTATATTAAGGAAAGCGAAGGCTCGTAATATATTTACTACGGGTATCTTTAATATCGTAGGGTATACAGTAGACCTCGATAATTTAAAGAGAACGATAGACGATAGAGATATACCGGATAATAATTAAAAGATAATTTTAATAATTTCGTTAAGAAGTAAATATTGGGTATATTCTAAATTAAGAGGTAAATTACTTCTATATTAAATACTTAAGTTAAATTTATAATAGTATTATTTAAATTTAAAAATTAATATTATACTCGAGAGCTAGAACTTTAGGTTATATTAATTATTAGTAAATTATTTCTCTTCCTACCTCTAACCTTCTAGACTTTATTTTTATTTTATATAATTACTTTTATTTACTTAATATATTTAATAAAGTAATTTCTTTTATTTATTTCGACTAGTCTCTTTTATATTTATACGATAAGTCTACGCCGCTTTATAATACTACTTCCTTTATATTATTATATTTATTTATTAAGCCGCGATTCTTTTTATTACCGCCGTATCGCCGTTTTAAATCCCGCGTCCTTTTTATTAAATAATCTACCCGAGGATTCTATCTAATATACCGATTAACGCGGTCGGCGAGTGTCTATTATAATACGTAAATATTTTCCCCGCGAGTATTATAACTTTATTAATTTAATAAACTTTCGTTTATTTATCCCGTAATTATATTTAAATTATTTCTCTTAATCTCGAGCCCGCGCTTTATTCTTAACGGAAAGGTATATATCTATATAATTTTCGCCTTTATTAAAGTCGTATAGGTATTTATTATATCCGAATCGTTATTTTAAAAACCGGTCTTTTCTTTAATATAAGGAAAGAGGTAAAGGGATAAAGTAGAAAATTCGTTAAAGTTTATATTTAGATAAAAAGGACGGATTTTAGAGATTACCGATCTAAGAGTTTTATTTTTAAGGAAGATTTTACGAAGATAACTATTATAAATAATATTTATTATAATATTATAAAGCCTATTTATATAGGCGGTCTAGTTAAAGATAAAGATAAAATATAAAGAGGCTAGTAATACTATATTTTTATAATTAAACGGGAGTTTTAAACTTTACGTAATTAGATATAATATTATATAGGGTCATCGCTAGAGGTAAGTAACTACTTTATATTAATAAACTCTCGGCGTATTTTTAATATTTTATATAATAAAATATTTAACCCGGTTTATTTTAACGTATATTACTCTACTTTATATTTACTATAGTATTCTATAAATAAAGTAATTTTAATTTAATATCTCTCTTCCTTTTAAATCCCTAGTAAAAGGGTCATTATAAAATAAATTCTTAAAATTTATTTTAAGTCGATTTATTATAGATTCTAAAAGAAGATAATCTAAATTAGAAATTTAATTTAATTTAAATTATTAGATTTCTCCCTTCCTACTACTTTTATTTCATCTTTAATTATTAATTCTTTATCGATCGCTTTACTTTTATAATAAAGATAATATTTTATTTAAATCTTTATTACTACCGCTTTACGTATAAATAATATATTTATATCGTATAATATTAAGATATATTATAAAATATTCTAGGTTAAAACGAATTTAGCTAGAAACTATAGACCCTAAAATATATATTAATAAACGTATTATTTCTACCTTCGCTACGAAGAATTTTCTATTATTATTCGCGATACTTTTAAATAATACCGTCTCGGGAAAAGAGTATACTCTTAGTATTATAAAGTTTAATAATAATAGTATACTTTACTTTAAAGAAAAGATATTTATATTTCTTTCTACGCCCGCCTAATTCTTTACGCCTAACTAATCTTTAATATTTTAGTCTTCCCGTTATATAATATCTAGTACTTTAACGCCGGTCCTTTATATTACGCTTAAAGAGAAACTTAATATATTAATTATTAAAGATAGGTTATTAAAAGGGCGAGGCCTTTAAATACGCGGTTTAAGAGTTTATTAAAACTAATTCTATATAACTTCTAGATAACGATATTATATTCGAGTTCGTTAATTATTTAATCTTTATTTAAATCTTAATTAAAGAGTAAATTATAGATTTAAAAAACGACCGACTTTATAAAATATACTTTAATTATATTTTATTATTATTTTTAATTACTCGCCGGCTAATAGAAATCTTTAGGTCTCGGTATTATAAAGAATAAAACCGAGTTAAAATATTTATTAAATTAGGTATTTATTCTTTCCCTAAAACTCGTAAAGTTTATAATTTATATTTAATCTTTATAATAACGGATTCTTTAGTATTTATAATACTCCCCCCTCCGTTTTAATAATTTACTTTTTTTTTTTAACTACTTTTATTTAATCGCCCCGCCTTTTATTTTATATTAACTTTTTATACTCCCGCCGCTACGGGTTAATCTAATAGTTTTAATAATATATATCGCGAAGCCGGAGATAAGAGGGTATAAATATAAATAACCTTTAAATTAAATATAAATTAATAATAATATAATTATCCTACCGGAGGTATATTTATTATATAAGAAGAGGCGGGTAGTCTTAAATAAATAATAAAGAGAGGAGAGATAATAGATATATAGAGGATAAGTTTATTAAGGGAAAGATTAACGAGGAGACGCGACTATATTTAAAAAATAAAGAAAGGCTAGGTAAGAAATAAAATTAATAAGAATTATAAATCTATATACTTCGCCGTATTTATAGTAACTTTTATTAACTTTTTTCTCGATATTAAAGCGTAGTTTAATAATAAAGAATATATATATATATATAAACTCGATATATAAGAATCGTACTACCGTTTATTTAACCTCGACCCTATTAATACTAGGATTAATAATATATTAAAATACCTAGTATAAAAATTTATCTTACCTAGTATTAAGTCTTTAATATTTATATTATATATATCCGGGCTAGAAACGACTTTAACGGTAATACTCTTATTAATAATATAAATCTCGGAAAAATATATCCTATCTTAAAATTAAATTAAACTATTAATTACTAACTTTAAATAACTTCGTAAATAATTTAAATTATTAATATTATCCTTTTCGAAAATCTTCTCTACGAAGTATATATAATTATTAAACGATATCGTTACTCGTTAAATATTAAAGAGCGGATAAAGTATCGCGCTACCGATAATAATAATTATTATTTAAGTTTATTAAAGTTCTCTAAATAATATCTTTACGATCCTTCGTCCGATATTATTAAATTAATATCTAAAAAGGGGTTTTATTTTATATATAAAATAAAAGAAATTATTCCCGTATAATTTAATTAATAACCGAAGATATACGCGCCTTATATAGGCGTAAGGCTTCTTTTTCGCGTTCTTTATAATTAATATAATACCGGTAATCTCTTAACGGCGGAGGAATTTAATATAATATAATTTAAATATTCTTAGGCGCCCGCCTAGTTCGAAAATAAAAGATTTATAAAATCTTTTTCCTCGGATCTTTAAAAGAGAAAAGAAGTAACTATTAAAAAAGCGGAGTAATATATAATCTCGATAACTCCTAGTTCCTATAACGCGTATATCGCTTAGCCTCTTAATATCTTATATAATTAAATTAAAGACGTAATATTACCGCCTAGTAAGTTAAGTAATAAAGTTATATAAAAATAATTTAAAGGCCTTATCTCTACTATTATACTTATATAAATAATTATCGACGAATTTTATTTATTAAAGTCTATAGTTTAGGGATTATAAAGGGCTATTTAAATTATATAAATATACTATTAAATAGGAGTTCTTTTATTATTTATTATAAACGGTACACCTATTATTATTAAGCCTATCGATATCGAAGGCGTAGTTCGTTATCTTAAAGATCTTAAATTTAATAGTAAAGATTTATACGGTCTTATTACGAATAAGGTTCTATAATTTAATTATAATTTAAAACCTATACTAGAGACGGTAATAATTATTTTAATTTATAAAACTTAATCTTAACGTTCGGCCGTTAAATAATTAATTTTACGTTACGATATATTAAGAAGAGTAAACGATTTAGATATAATATTCTTAATCTCGTTAAATACGTATATAAAGATATACCCTTCGACTTTTTACTCGGCCGTTATAAAGTATTTAATAATTCTACCTCGAAGCTCGTTAATAAACTTTAAGCGTTATTTCGAAAATAAATATAAAATAAAAAGAAAGATATATATTTTACGTTAAGAAATTCGTTCTTTAAGACTATAACTCGATAATTTATCTTCGCCGCGATATTCCCTTTACTCTTAAAATATTAAAGAGAATTAAAAAATAATATAAATTAACGGTCGCTCGGTACCGATTCTACTCGCGATATACTCGACTTTAATAATAAAATAAAAGAGGTTATATATTTATTTACAGGGATTAACTTTTTTATTAAAGATATTTTAAAATCTAAAGGATTAAATAAAATTTTCAAGAAAATAAAATAAAAGGAAAGAAAGGTTTTAACCTTCTCGAATTATATTATAATTATATCGTTTATTTAATACGTAAATACTTTTACTCCCTTTTAACTATCGCTTTTATAATTCTCGTATAAAAATACGCTCGCTTATTATAGAAATCTTTATTAAAAGCCTCCTAGTATATCGTTAAATATCCTCTTTATTTTATAATTATTTAGTTATACTATAATAATTTAAATAATCGAATCCGCTAGGGCTTAATAAATAGATTCTAAGAAAAGTATATTAAAAACGAGTTAAATATCCCTCCCGAAATCGCGGATTAAGAGCTCCGCCCGTAGGTATTTATTAATATATTAAGTATTTTAAGTACCGGCTATACTCTATATAAAGCGACGATAGTAGTTTTAATTAATTTTATCGGCGCTTCTAATTATATAAACTAAATTATTAAATAATTAAATAGGATAGGTAAGAGTAGACTCTCTCTATTTACCGGCTATCGTATATAAATTCTTAAAACGGCGTTATAATAGAGGTAATAATAACGAAGAAAGTATAAACTCGTAATATATTCGTTACGGGTATTATTAACCTTAAAGGGAAGAGAGTTATACCGCTATAATTTAATCGGGTTACTTTAATTATAGGCGATTAATTAAGAATAAAAACGACGACGAGGATATAATATAATTATAATATATTAATTTAGAAATAAAGGGTCGAGTAGGTTCTATATTAAGTACCTAATTATTTTTATCTTAACTATTTAACCTAGATTCTATAAAAAAGGATTATATATTATAAGGTAATTCTATATTTAATAACTAGATCTTAAATTATATTAATTATTTATAAATTACTTTTATTATTATTTTTAATCTATTCTTAAACCTTATTTACCCCCCCTTAAATAATTAATTATAGGAGTTTTATATATTTAAAAGGATATCTTTCGTCCCCTTTTTAATACTTCTCCGCTTAATTCTATTATCGCCTAGTTAATATTACTACGTTTACCTCTAGTTTACACTCCTCCTACTTCTATTATAATAGGGTTACGATTAATATTTATTTAATAAACTAGTATCTAGTTCGAATTCTATCGGTCTTTATTATAAATCTACGTTATTTATTAATTTAGATTTTATTACGAATCTAGAATAACTTAATATCTAAATATTTAAAATTATATATTAAATTTACGAGATCGTGTATTTATTATAATTATAGGTAATACCTAATATATTAATACGTCTTAATTAATTAATATACTAGAGTTTATATATATATATAGTTTTATCGTTAAAAGTTATTTAGGCCTAACCCGTTATCGTTAAACCGGATATAGAAATAGACGGAAAACTATACGTTTGAATATAGACGAGGATATAAACGAGGAGTCTAATAAGGAGTTTAATAAGAAGTCTAATAAAGAAGACGAAGCGTAGATCCTACGTATAAAATTATTATATTATATAAGTAGTAAATAAGAGTCGATATAGCGCGGGCTTTATACTTTAACTTTTATTAATATAAATTTAAATATAAACCTAAATACGGCTAAAGTTAAAGATATAATAACTAAAGTTATTAACTTATTATATAGTATATCGCTATAGGATATATACGTCTTTTACTCTAGTTAACGAAACTATAACTTATATTTATTTATAGGGCCGGCCGATAATAGGATATAAAAGCGGTCGAACTAAATAATAAAAGTATAACGGTTAATAATAAGCTTTCCTTTATAGGTATAATATCTACGTCTTTATTACTAAAGACGGAGACCTATTTAAAGGTAATATAAAAGAGCGCTAGGTTACTAGTAAATAATTAATTTAAATAGGATAATTCGGAGCGGTTATCGGTTATATACGACTTATTAACTTTTAAGAATAAACGGATTATCTACTAATTATTTAGGGGCCGTAAAGACTATAGTTTCAACTCCTAATTCACGAGTAATAAAATTAATAAATCTTAAGTAAATAGTTTCTTAAAGAATTTATATATTAACTTTAATCGACGACGTTTCTCTTATATTAATATCGACGAGTAGTATTATTAAATATATCGTATTTTATATAGTATCCCTAACGATATATAAGGGGTAGAATTAATTTAAATTTATAAAGAGATTAATAATATTCTAGAAGTAAAGTATAATATTTATTATCGCGATATTATTAGGGTTTTACGGTTCTTATTAAGCTATCGAGTCTTTTAATATAATTTAATCTACACTTTTATCTATATATATAATCCGAGCGGGGAAAGAGTCTATATAAAGATATATATAAAAGATTAATAATAATTAAAGTAGGGAGAAGTCGTTAAAGGTAGTATTATTATACCGATTTTACTCACTTTAAATAAGATATTAATAATATATTATCGCGGCGACCTTTTATTATAACCTATTTATATTATAATAAATAATTTAAATTACGCTACGCGTAAAAGTTAATTACGTCTAAATTTAATTCTTTTTAAATTAGTACCGGTAGTTAAAACCGGTAAAGATATAAACCTCTCTCCGAAAGTCCAACCTAATCTCTACTATACTATAATAGGTATAATACTTAAGGGTACGTTCTAATATTCCTAATATATATTATACTTCGGTCGATAATTAATAATTATTAACGCTCGAACGGTTTACTCTATTAAGATTTAATATTCGGTATACTAACGGGTAGATCTAGTAGTATTACCCTATTATAACTAGTATAATAGCGGATTATCTAGAGTAGGTCCTTATAATAGGAGTTAAAAATAACTAATATTACTTTATTTATTAAATTCCGCCTTAATAAAGAGAAAATATAACGATATAATAATTATTTCGAATATATAAATATACCTAGTAACGCCTTTATAATTAATAAATAAACCCGACTCTAAATAACCCGATAAATATCCGCTATATTCGGAACTTCGCTTAGAATTATATACTCGTTAATATATATTCGACGATAATAGTCGATATCCTCTATTAACTCTTAAAAGGTATAATTATAACCCTTTTTAAATAACTCGAATATTTAATTTAAAATATAGTTCCTATAACTCGAAAGAGAAAAGGTTAAAAGTAGATTATAACCGAAATATCTATAGCCCTTTAATTAAATAAACGTTTCCGTTAGGTCTTAAATTTTACTAGTTTTAAAAAGTTCCTATACTTTAACTTCGTAAATTAATAAATAAAGAACGAATAAAAGGCGATTATTAAATAATTTATTATAATTATAACTCCTCTCCTCTAGAGGGCGTTAGTTATTCTTTATTATACTCGCGCTATACTCGACTTCGTTATATTAACGTTATATATAATATAT